>Ga0299906_10000153_pt1 | contig 69232 bp, 49 predicted proteins | sample RVTome_14_FD_200259 | JGI IMG/M metagenome (GOLD analysis project Ga0299906, IMG submission 200259) | Soil microbial communities from uranium-contaminated site in the Upper Colorado River Basin, Wyoming, United States - RVT145D125 (version 2) ...
CCGGACGCACCAGGTCCACGTGCTCTGCAACTGATCGCACACGCCCTTGGGCGCGAACTCCTGCTGCGCGTCGCGTACCAGCTCATCCTGCCTGAGACGCCTGTCTCAAAGAGCGTGAGATGCGACACGCCCTGATCACCGTTGCGGCCGAGGGCCTCGTCTGCTTCGGCGCGGGAGTAGATCGTGAAGAGCACGCGCTGATGGACCTTGCCCGAGTCGGGGTCGCGTTCCCTGTGGACGATGGCGATCTGGTTTCCTCGCTTGCGGACGTAGGCCATGGGGGTCCGGGTTGGGGCGTGGGGCCCGAGGGGCACCCAGCCCGCGAGCCCGCCCAAGGGGCCGGGCCTACCTCCGAAGGCCACCGCGGCGAGGAGGGTCGGTGAGGAGGCTCACCTGGCCGTTGCCTCGAACGACAGCGACGAAAGGGGGGAGGTGGTCCCGGACGATCTTCTTCATCCGGGGATACGCCTTGCAGAACGCGTCGGCCATCTCGACTCCCTTCATGTCGCCGGAGGACAGCACGAATACGGCGACTCCAGCGCTTTCCAGGGCGAGTCGTTCGACCTTCCGCTTGCGACTCCACTTGTCCTTGCTCAGGAGAGTCCAACCTCGTCGCCCGACGAAGGGGAGCCACTCGGCGTCTGGCGTCCCGGACTCGAAGTGATCGAGCAGGATCTCGACCTTGGATCCCGAGTGCTCGAAGTGCCTGCGCCACGTCGGTCGTGCCGAGACACTCGTCCAGGAACAGAACGAGCTCAGGCAGCGGCCGAGCCACCGGCCGCCCACCTCACGACCCCCTCCACCCGAGAGGCTGACACGCGATAGTCCCGCGCCAGGAGCTCGATCGCGTCTCCCGCTCGGAAGCGCTCCATGATCGTCTCGACGGGTATCCCCGTCGATGCCAGGGTTGGACGCCCGAAGGAGACTCGCGGATCGACCGCCACCACCTTGGGCTCGGTCGGCTCGTGAGTCCACGGGTACAGCCGTGCTGCCAGCCCGCCCGGGTCCCGGTCGATGCGAGTGAGGCTCGCCTCGAGCAGGTCGCGAAGGACCAGCTGGCCGTGCTGCGAGGCGGCGATGAGCGTGCCGTACCGTTCCACGAACAAGTGGATCCCGTCGGTAGCGAACTGCTCTTCGATGAGGGGGCGCTCGGTGCCCAGCTGCTTGCGAACGAAGAGAAGGGCCCGCCGCACTTTCTGGAACGAAACGTCGTGCGTCTTGCGAATGGAGGCCAGGACGCTGCACTCGACGAGATTCCAGAACGAGAGTGCCAGCGGGTCCTTGCCCGCGGGCTTGATCACGGGCATCGCGAACTTGACGCCGGCCCGTGTCGGGTACCGCTGACCGGCGAGCCACGTACGCAGCGTCGCGGGAACGAGCCCCAGCCACCGCGCCGACTCGGTCACGGTGTAGTTGGCGAGGTCGCGTGGGTCGGCACCCGCGTACAGGGTCTCGTCGACTTGTGAGCGTCTGCCCATTCCGACCGGATCATAGTCTCTCGAAGTCGTCATCCCCCACCCCGGCGCTCGGGAAGTGGCACGGAGGCACGTCCCGAGGCCGCGGCCCACTCCCGGTGAGCGGCTGGAGAGGGCCGAGGTGGGCAACGACAAGCTCTACGAGGCCGCGCACGAGTTCGAGTGGGCCCGAAAGCTGATGCCGGGGCACCCCGATCCCCGGCTCAACCTCGCGATCACGCTCGACCGCGCCGGCCAGGAGGACGAGGCGCTCGCCGCCTACACCGCGGCGCTCGAGGTCTACCCCGGGCACATCGGCGTGATCCAGGGCCTGGCGAGCCTCTCGATCCGAGCGCGGCGGGAGGAGGCAAGGCTCGAGGAGTGGCTGGAGCGCGTGGCACTGGAGGGCGAGAGCGAGGCGTGGAGGGAGTGGGCGCGGGAGTGGCGGGCGCGGGGCGGGCGGTGAGCCCACGGGAGGGTCCAGCGGCCTTGCGCTCGGGAAGCCCCGCGGGTACACCGATCTCCCACCCTCCGGGGGCGCCTGGTTGTCACCTGATTTCGGCTTCGCCGGGCGCCCCCTGCGGGCTCGTCGTCGGGCGCGTCCATTCTCCTCCGCGACCCCGAACGCCTCGGCCCCGAACGCGTTGTCGCCGGCCCGCGTCGGTTGCTCGCCGGGGCCTCCCGCGACGAGAAGCCCTGGAGGCCGCCCGCCTACCCCTCCTCGTCGGTCGACAGGACGCGCGCGAAGACGTCGAGCTTGTCGAGGAAGATCCCCGTCCCGCGCGCCACCGCCGTGAGCGGGTCGTCGGCGACGCGCGCGTGGATGCCGAGGTGGTGCTCGATCGCCTTGTGCACTCCGTAGAGCAGCGCCCCCCCGCCGACGAGCGTGATGCCGGAGTCGACGAGGTCGGCCGAGATCTCGGGCGGAGCTTCCTCGAGGACCCCGCGGATCGACTCGCAGATCAGCCGCACGGGGTGCGAGAGGCACTCGCGGATCTCGAGCGAGGTCACCGTCGAGCGGCGCGGCAGCCCGGTGATCGAGTCGCGCCCCTTGACCTCCATCGAGAGCTCCTGCTCCATCCGCCAGGCGGAACCGATCGTGAGCTTGATGCGCTCCGCGGTCTGCTCGCCGATGAGCAGGTTGTGGTGGCGCCGCATGTGGGCCACGATGGCCTCGTCCATCTCGTCGCCCGCGATGCGCAGGGAGGTCGAGACGACCGAGCCGGCGAGCGAGAGGACGGCGACCTCGGTCGTGCCGCCCCCGATGTCGACGACGAGCGTTCCGCGCGCCTCGGTGACGGGCATGTCGCACCCGATCCCGGCCGCCATCGGCTCCTCGATCAGGTACACGCGCCGCGCGCCGGCCCGTTCGGCGGAGTGGATCACGGCCCGGCGCTCCACGGGCGTGATGCCGACGGGGACGGCGATCACGACCTGCGGCTTCACCCAGTGGCGCCCCTCGTGCACCTTGGTGATGAAGTAGCGCAGCATCTTCTCGGTGACGTCGAAGTCGGCGATCACGCCGTGGCGCAGGGGCCGCACGGCCTCGATGTTCCCGGGCGTCTTGCCCAGCATGGACTTGGCCGTGTTGCCGACGGCCATCCCGTCCAGGAGCACCTCGTTCGTGCCCTTCTTCACCGCGACGACGCTGGGCTCGTTGAGGATGACGCCGCGCCCGCGCACGCAGACCAGGGTGTTCGCCGTCCCCAGGTCGATGCCCATGTCGACGGAGAGGTGCCCGAAAGCCCACTCCATCGGCTTGAACACGGGTGACATCGACGTTGTCGGCTCCTGGGATCGCGGGCGAGGAAGGGATTTCCCTCCTCAGCGGCGTCCGCAGTGTAGCCGCGCCGGCGGGCTAATCAACGCCCGCGGTACCTGTACCTCGGGGCCCCGTACCTCGGGTGATCCCCCCGACTCGGCCCTAGAAGAAGGTCCCCTCGCCGTAGTGGCTCGCCCGGGCGAAGTCGAGCAGGATCAGGGCGACGAGCAGGATCAGCGCGGTCGCGATCGCGATCCCGTCCTCGGCGGTCGTCCCGCGGCCCTCCTCGACGACCTCGATCTCGGCGGCGGGGGCGGCCGCCTGGGCCGACTTCTTGGACTTGCTGCGCGTGGCCCGGGAGCCCGCGGGCGCTGCGCTGCCACGACTGCGGCTACGTGCCATCGGGATCGCTCCTCTAGATGCGGGTCGCGGCGCCGTCGCCCTGGTTGATCGTGGTGCCCGCGACGTTGCGGATGATCACGGCGGTGCACATGTTCTCGCGCACGGACTCGACGCGCACCATCCCCTTGTAGGTGCGGCCGTTGAAGATCTCGAAGGTGTAGCCGCGCTTGACGCCGTCGGCCGTCCCCTTGTTGATCGCCACGAGGCCGGGCTCCATGTCGCCCACGACCTGCAGCACGGCGCCCTGGATCAGGGGCATGCTCGTGATCTCGTCGAGGGAGACCCCCGTCGTGTCGACGAGGGCGGCGAGCGAGGTCTCCAGGCCCTGGGCCTCCTGGCGCTGGGCCTCGAGGTCCTTCTCGAGCTGGGCGACGTCCTTGGTGGCGGCCGCGAGCTTGCTCTCGGCGTCGCGCTGGGCCGCGAGTGCCGCCTCGCGCTCGTCCTCCGCCGTGCGCTGGGCCTCCTTCGCGGCGTTCTCCGCCGTGCTCGCGCCCTCCATCCGCTGCTGCAGGCTGGCGTTGGTGGCCGCGTAATCGGCGAGCGTGGCCTGGATCTTCTGGAGGTTCGCCGTGTTCTCGGTGGCCTTGTCGCGCTCGGTCTTCAGGGAGCTCTCGGCGACGCCGAGGGCGCCCTGCACGCGCTCCAGGTCGAGGCGCAACTGAGCGTTCGACTGCTCGACCTGCTTGCGCTCTTCCGCGATCTTGGCCTTCTCTTGCGTCAGGTCGGCGACCGCCTTGTCCATCTCGCCCTGCAGGGTCGCGTGCTTTTCCTTCCAGCTCTGGTGCGAGCTCAGGCTGCTCGACGCGAAACCGAGGAAGATCGCCGCGAGGACGACGTTCAGGACGGTGAAGATCTTGCCGATCGGGCTCATGGGGGTACCGGGGCAGGGGGAGCTCCCCTGGCGGGAGGACCCGCTGGGGATGGAGGGCGTCACTCCTAAACCGTTGCGGCGACGCGCGTAAAGATCGCCAGGCTCGGTCGGGAGCGGCGCGAGTATAGGAAGGGTTGGAAAGACGGTCAAGCGACCCCGGGGGGGCGCTCCGGCTCCGCGTCGCCACTAACCGGAAGGGCTCGCGAGGTAACCGGATGGCGCCCCGCCGCGAGGAGCAAGAGGGCGAGCAGGAGGGCCCACAGGACGAGCTGCCATGGCCCGGTGCGCACGTAGAAGGTCCGTGGAGCCGGCCCGGCGCCCCCGACCGGCACGGGGACGCGCGCCCGGAGCACGCCGCGCACCTGCTTGCGCCGCCCCTCGACCTCGAGCACCGCGACGTCGCGCCCGCGCGGATCGATGACACACGAGATCCCCGAGTTGGTGGCGCGCACGACGGATCGTCCGGTCATGACCGCGATCAGCCGCGAGAAGGCGATCATGTGGTCCATCTCGACCGAGTCCTGGTACCAGGCCTCGTTGCTCGCCACGAGGTGGAAGTCGAGCTCCTCTGCGCGCAACGGAACGGTGTAGGGGTCGTCGAAGCAGTTGTCGTAGCAGATCGAGGCGCCGAAGCGGTAGGTGCGCCCGGCGCGGGTCTCGAACGCGAGCACGCGCGCGCGGTCGCCGGCGACGAGGTCGGGCACGTACCAGATGCCCTCCATCCAGTCGAGCAGGAAGGGCAGGCGCTCGAGGCCGCGCAGGTTCTCCGCCCCGGGCACGAGGTGCACCTTCGCCGCAGGCGGGCCGCGCTCGCCGCGCGCGTCCCAGAGCGCGAGCGCGTTCTGGCGCCGCACGACGCCCTCGCGCACGACGAAGTGCTCGGTGCCCGCCGCGAAGGACGTCCCGGGGGGCAGGAGGCCGCGACCTGCGAGCACGCCCTCGACCCACGCGCCCCGCTCGCCGACGAAGTCGAGGAAGGCCTCCGGGACGGGGGCGCCGCCGAACATGACGTCGCGCACGAAGCGCTCCTCCGCGCGCGCGAACCAGCCGACCTGACTCGGGGTGAGCTCGTAGCGCGCCCAGGGCTCGGGCCGCGCGCCGGCGCGGAACTCGGCCTCGAAGCCGCGCGCCAGGGTCGGCCAGAAGAGCATCGTCTCGCCCCACACGACGAGGTCGACGTCGGGCTCGCCGGCGGCGCGCGCGGCGGCGAGCCCTTCGGCGGTCAGGACGCAGCCCGCGCCGTAGATCTCGCGCCCGGGGTCCTGCGTGCGCTTCTTTAGGTCCTGCTCGAGGCCGACCTGCACCAGCAGGAGGCTCGGTCCGTCCTCGGTGCGCGGCGCGCGCGTCAGCGCGGAGAGCGCCACGACGAGGGCCAGCGGGCCGACCCCGCAGAGGTGCGCGAGGCGGCGCTCGCGGGCGGTCCGCTCTCTGCCGCGCGCGCGCCAGAGGTCGGCGACCCAGCCGCCGAACGCGGCGAACGTCCAGGAGAGCCCCCACACGCCGAAGACGCGCGCGCTGCCCGAGAGCCACTCGATGTCGTGCGCCATCGTCCCGAGGCGCCACCAGCCGAAGCCCAGCGGCGCGTCGAAGAGGAAGCGCGGCAGCTCGGCCGTCATCCACGCGGCGGGGACGGCGAGCGCGAGCGGAAAGCGGCGCGCGAGGCGGCGCAGCGCCGCGCCGGCCAGCGCGGGGTAGAGGCCGTGGCAGACGGCGATCGCCGGCAGCACGCCGGGCAGGACGTGGCGCAGCCAGCCGACGACGAGCGCGAGCCCCAGCCCGCCCGCGAGCCACTCGACGAGGAAGGCGCGCCGGCCCGGGCGGCTGCAGACGAGCGCCCAGGGGACGAGCGCGACGAAGGCGACGTGGCCGAAGCCGCCGGGGCGCCCGAGGCCGGGCGTCGAGAGGAAGACGAGGAGCCAGGTCGCGCCGGCCGCGGCGAGGCGCCGCAGGGGGCCGACCGGTTCCGCGGCGATCCCCCCGGCCGCGCTCGACGGAGGCGGAGGGCGGGTCGCGTTCGCGCTCGGGCTCGCGTTCACGCGAGGGGCCGGTAGAGCGCCAGCGCGCCCGAGGCGAGGTCCTCTCCCGCGGGGACGATCGCCATCCCGCTCGCGCGCGTGAGGCCGACGATGTCGGCCGAGCCCGACCACGGGATCGGCACGAGGCGCTCGACGCCGTCCTCGCCCTGCTCGACGCGCACGGGCACGTTCTGCTGGCGCGGCTGAGCGGCGAGCGGCGCGCCCTCCCAGCGACCGCGGCGCGTGCGCGCGGCCGTCTCCTCCTCGCAGCCCTCCATGCGCGCGAGCGCCGGGCGCACGAACACCTCGTGGTCGAGCAGGCAGGAGACGGGGTTGCCCGGCAGCCCAAAGACCAGCGTCGCGCCGCGGCGCCCGAACCACAGCGGCTTGCCGGGACGGATCGCGACCTTGTGGAAGACCTCCTCGACGCCGAGGCGCGCGAACGCCCCTGCGACGAGGTCGTACTCGCCCATGCTCACCCCGCCGGTCGTGAGCAGCGCGTCGGCGCGCTCGAGCGCCGCGCCGAAGGCCCGGTCGAGCTCTGCCGGATCGTCGCGCACGAGCGCGACCTCGAGCACCTCGGCCCCGGCGCGCTCGGCGAGCGCCGCGAGGTGCAGCGTGTTGCCCTCGCGGATCTGCCCCGGCCCGGGTCGCTCGCGCGGAGCGACGAGCTCGTCGCCGGTCGAGAGGATCGCGACCCGCGGCCGGCGCTGCACCGTCACCGGGTCGGCGCCGACCGCCGCGAGGACGGAGAGGTCGGTCGGCGCGAGGCGCCGGCCCGCGCGCAGCACGACCTCGCCCGAGCGCAGGTCCTCGCCGCGGTTACAAATGTTTTGCCCCGGCCGCGGGCGGTCGGCGAGGTGCACGCGCGCGCCGTCCTCGCGGGTCTTCTCGACCATCACGACCGCGTCGCAGTCGGCGGGGACCTCGGCCCCGGTGTAGATCGCGACCAGCGCCCCGCGCGGGACGGGCCCGGCGAACGGGCGCCCGGCGCACGACTCCCCCACGCGCTCGAGGACGACCTCGGCCTGCTCGGCCGCGCCCGCGAAGTCGGCGGAGTGGACGGCGTAGCCGTCCATGGCGCTCTTCTGGAACGGGGGCAGGTCGACGTCCGAGGCGACGTCCTCGGCGAGCACGCGGCCGCGCGCGGCCGCGAGGGAAACCGCCTGGACCTCGCGCAGCGGCGCGGCGTGGTCCAGAATCACGGCAATAGCTTCCTCGGGCGTGCGCATGCTCCAGGTCCCCTGCGGCGCCCCCAGTGCCCTCGGCGCCCCCGGGGCCCTGCCCCGGAAGCCCCGGTCGGATCGAGGCCGGCCCATCCTAATGAACGGAACGTCCCCGCTCACGCTCGTACTCGCCCTGGCGCTCTCGGGCTGCCCGCCCGCTCCGAAGGCTACCGGGACCGCCGGCGCGGCGCCCCTGCAGGGCGAGCTGCGGCGGCGCGAGCCGACGCGGGTGCGCACGAGCGCCCTGCGGCGGGGCGAGATGGTGCGCACGCTCTCGACGGCGACGACCGTGGAGTCGGAGTACGAGATCGAGGTCTTCGCGCGCGTGGCGGGCTTCGTGACCGAGATCGCCGTCGAGGAGGGCGACCGCGTCCAGCAGGGCCAGCGGCTCGCGACCCTCGACAAGCGCGAGGTCCAGGCGGCGCTCGACGACGCGAAGATGGCGCTGCGCGAGAGCGAGGAGACGGCGCCCCTGCTCACGCTCGCGACGCGCGAGGCGGAGGAGCGCTACCTGCGCGCGCAGCTGACGCAGGAGCAGGCCTCGCGCGACTACGAGCGCAACGCGAAGGCCGGGCTGATCAGCACGCAGGACCTCGACCGGCTCGCGCTGGCGCGCGATCAGGCGCTGCGCGACGCCGCGGCAGCCAAGATCGCCTGGGACCGCGCGATCGCGGACCAGGAGGCCCAGGCGACCGCTGTCGCGCGCGCGGAGCTGACGGTCGCGCGAGCCGAGCTCGACCTCTCCTTCTGCGAGATCCTCGCGCCCTTCCCGGGCGTGATCGCGACGCGCTCGATCAAGGTGGGCGACTCGATCTCCGGTTCGGCGAGCGCCTTCGTGCTCACCGATCCCGACCGGCTGCGCGCGGTCTTCCACCGCCCGCAGCGCGAGCTGCCGCTCTTCCGCAAGGCCGCGCAGAAGGGCAGCCCGGCGAACGGCGACGCGCACGAGGACATCGAGATCCGCGTGGCGGCGGAGGCGATCCCCGGCCACGAGTTCGAGGGCCGCATCGAGCTCGTCAGCCCGACGATCGACGCCGCCTCGGGATCGTTCCGCGTCACCGTGCGGCTCGAGCAACCCGCGGAGGAGGGCGGGGTGCCGCGGCTCCTGCCCGGCATGCTCGTGCGCCTCTCGGTCGTCACCGAGCGGCACCCCGATGCGCTGATCATCCAAAAGCGCGCACTGCGGCGCGAGGGCGAGGCCCTGTTCCTGTTCAAGGTCGAGGAGGGCCTCGCGCGCAAGGTCGACGTGCGCGAGGGCTTCTCGAGCGACGAGGAGGTCGAGGTGCTCCCGGTCGAGGAGGGGACGCTCGCGGCCGGCGACCGGATCGTCGTCGTCGGCAACCGCGACCTCGACGAGGACGCGGAGGTCCTCGCCGAGCCCTGGGAGGCCGAAGCGGACCAGGGCGCGGCGTCGCAATGAGCGCGAACGGAGGTCCCGCGGCGGACCCCGGGAGGGGCTCGACGCTCGCCTTCGTCGCGCGCCGGCCGGTCGCGATCTCCATGTTCATGGTGGCGCTCGCCGTGTTCGGGGTCGTGTCGTTCTCCAAGCTGCCGGTCGACCTCCTGCCCGAGATCAGCTACCCGACGATCACGGTGCGCACGGCGTACCCCGGCGCGGCCCCCGAGGACGTCGAGGACCGGATCTCGATCCGCCTGCAGGAGGCGCTGTCGACGCTGCCCGACCTCGTGCGCACGACCTCGGTCAGCCGCGCCGGCTACTCCGACATCGTGCTCGAGTTCGACTGGGGCACGAACATGACGTTCTCGGTGCAGGACGTGCGCGACCGGCTCGACGGCGTGTTCCTGCCCGACGGCGCGGAGCGCCCGCTGATCCTGCGCTACGACCCCAACCTCGACCCGATCCTGCGCATCGGCGTGCGGCCGGCGGGCGAGCTGCTGGGCGAGGAGACGCTGATCCAGCTGCGCTGGCTCGCCGAGAAGAAGATCAAGCGCGAGCTCGAGGGCATCGAAGGCGTGGCCGCGGTCCAGGTCCGCGGAGGTCTCGAGGAGGAGATCCTCGTGCGCGTCGACCCGTACAAGATGGCGGCGCACAACCTCGACCCGGACATGATCGCGAACCGGCTCGCGCAGGAGAACCTCAACGCGTCGGGCGGTCAGATCCGCGAGGGCTCGACGGACTACCTGGTCCGCACGCTGAACGAGTTCCAGGACGTCGAGGAGATCGCCGAGCTCGCGCTCGTGCGGCGCGGGGCGGCGGCGATCCGCGTGCGCGACATCGCCGAGGTGATCAGGACGCACGCCGAGCGCGACGTGATCACGCGCATCGACGGCGCGGAGGCGGTCGAGATCGCGATCTTCCGCGAGGCGGGCGCGAACATCGTCGACGTCGCGCAGCGCGTCAAGGACATGGTGATCGGCACCGCCCAGCAGCGCGCGTACGCCGAAGAGAAGAAGAGCGAGGCGCAGAGCGGGAAGCAGGGGCCGCTCACGTGGGACGACCGCCAGCAACTGGGCTTCCTGGGCTGGGTCCTGCGCGACGAGGCGCGGCTCGAGATGCTCTCGGACCAATCGACGTTCATCGGCGCGGCGGTCGACGACGTCAAGTCCGCGGCGATCCTGGGCGGCATCCTCGCCGTCCTCGTCATCCTGATGTTCCTGAGGCAGCTCTCGGCCACGGCGATCATCGCGGTCGCGATCCCGATCTCGGTCGTGGTCACGTTCGCGCCGATGTACATGCTCGACGTGTCGCTGAACATCATGTCGCTCGGCGGCCTGGCGCTCGGCGTGGGCATGCTGGTGGACAACGCGATCGTCGTGCTCGAGTCGATCACGCGCTGCAGGGAGGAGGGTGACGACCTCGCGCGCGCGGCCGTGCGCGGCGTGAGCGAGGTCGCCGGGGCGATCACCGCCTCGACCCTCACCACGGTCGCCGTCTTCGCGCCGATCGTCTTCGTGCACGGCATCGCGGGCCAGATCTTCGGCGACCAGGCCGTCGCCGTCGTGTCGTCGCTGCTCGTGTCGCTGCTCGTGGCCGTGCTCCTGATCCCCATGCTCGCCTCGCGCCGCTGGCTCTCGGGCGCCGGGCTGAAGCTCGCCCGGCCTCCGAAGGCGGAGCGCGTTGGCGGTCCACGCCTGTGGCGCGAGTGGTTCGGGGGGGGGCTGCGGCGCGGCTGGTACCACGTGATCCCGAACGTCCTCCTGCTCGCGGGCCGGCTGGCGCTCTTCGCCCTGTTCCTCCTCTCGCGCGCCGGGCTCGGGCTCGCCCTCTTGGTGTACTACCCGCTGCGCGCGCTCACCTGGCCGGTGCGCAAGGCCTTCGACGCGCTCTGGGGCACGCTCGACGCGCTCTATCCGCGGCTGCTCGCCGTCTCGCTCGCGCACCCCCTGGTCGTGCTCCTCGCCACGGCCGGCATCTCGTGGGCCGCCGTCCGGCGCCTCGACACGCTGGGCCTGGAGCTCCTGCCCGAGATCCACCAGGGCGAGTTCACCGCCCACGTCGGGCTCGGAGTCGGCACGCCCATCGAGTATTCCGACGCCGTCTTCTCGGAGCTGGACGACGCCGTGCGCTCGATCGACGGCGTCGCCGTGACGGCGCTGACGATCGGCGTCGAGGAGGACACGCTGACGCGCGAGATCGAGGGCGAGCACACGGCTCGCCTCACGGTGCGCCTCGCCCCGGACGCCGCCAGCGTCGAGCGCGAGGAGGAGGTGCTGCAGGCGGTGCGCGACCTCATGCAGGCGCACCCCGAGGTGCGCACGGTCGACGTCACCCGACCGACGCCGTTCGCGCTCGAGTCCCCCATCGCCGTCGAGATCCGGGGCTACGACCTCGAGAAGCTCGGCGAGGTCGCGGCCGAGGTGCAGGCGCGCCTCTCGGGCCTCGAGCAGCTGACCGACATCCGCAGCACCGTGCGGCCGGGACACCCCGAGGCGCTGGTGGTCTTCGACCGCGACAAGGCGCTCGAGCTCGGGCTCGACCTCGCTTCCGTCTCGAGCCTCGTGCGCGACCAGGTCCTGGGGAAGGTCAGCACGCGCTTCGTCGAGGGCGAGGACCGGATCGACATCCGCGTGCGCGGCGACCAGGGGATCCTCGCGTCGCTGCGCGCGGTGCTCGATCTCGCGGTCAACCCGACCGAGGACACCCCGGTGCCGCTGCGCGCGGTCGCCGACATCCGCGAGGTGCGCGGGCCCGCGGAGATCCGGCGCATCGGCACGAGCCGGGCGGTGGTCGTCACCGCGGCGAACACCGGCCTGGACCTCGGCGGCCTCACGGCGCGGATCGAGGCCAGCCTCGATTCGCTCGTGACGCCGAGCGACGTCGACGTCGAGCTCGGCGGCCAGAAGCGCGAGATGGACGAGGGCATGCGCAGCCTGCGCTTCGCCCTGCTGCTCGCGATCTTCCTCGTCTACGTGGTGATGGCGAGCCAGTTCGAGTCGCTCGTGCAGCCCTTCGTCATCCTCTTCAGCCTGCCGCTCGCCGCGGTCGGCGTGATCTTCACGCTCGACCTGCTGGCGATCCCGCTGTCGGTGGTCGTGTTCATCGGGCTGATCCTGCTCGCCGGGATCGTCGTCAACAACGCGATCGTCCTGATCGACCGGGTCAACGCCAAGCGAGCCCAGGGCATGGCGCTGATCGAGGCCATCCTGGAGGGCGGGCGCGCGCGCCTGCGCCCGATCCTCATGACCACCGCGACCACGGTCCTGGGGCTCCTGCCCCTGACCGGCTGGCTCGCGTCCGTGCCCCTGGTGGGGTCGATGGGCGCCGGCGAGGGCGCCGAGCTGCGCGCCCCGATGGCCATCACGGTCATCGCCGGGCTGACCAGCTCGACCCTGCTCACTTTGATCGTCATTCCCGTGATCTACTCTCTCGTGACGCGCCGGGCCCGGCCGGCCACCTGATCCGAGGCCTACATGTCGGACGACTCACCCACGACGACGCCCCGCCTCGAGCGCGGCTTCTACGCGGCGGCCGTGCGGCGCCCGGTCGGCCTGCTCGTCGTCTTCGTGACGCTGATCGTCGTCGGCGTCATCGCCTACCAGCGCATCCCGATCCAGATGATGCCGGCCGGGCTCTCGGAGTCGGAGCTCACCGTGATGATCAACCATCCGGGATCGAGCGCGCAGGAGAACGAGGAGAAGGTCGCGCGGGTCATCGAGGAGCAGTTCCGCACGCTGTCCGACATCGACAACGTCTGGTCGCACTCGGGCGAGAACGGGACGCGCATCAACGTGTCGTTCAAGGGCACGACGGACATGGCCCTCGCCAAGGCCGAGATCCGCGACCGGATCGAGCGCGCGCGCCCGCAGCTGCCGGACACGGTCGATCGGATCTACGTCTGGGACCACGGCGACGGCGACCTGCCCGTGATGTTCTTCGCCATCCTCGTCGAGGAGCGCTCCGCCGACACCGACTACCTCGTCGAGAACACGGTGCAGCGGGCGCTGGAGACCGTGGACGGCGTCAGCCAGGTGCAGATCTGGGGGCTGCTCGACGACTCCGTGCGCATCCTGCTCGAGGAGGACAAGGTGCGCGCGGCCCGGCTCGACATCGGCCGCCTGGTGCGCCGCCTGATGTCCGACAACTTCGCCGAGCCTCTCGGCGAGGTGACGGACGGCGGGCGCCAGTTCCTGTTGCGTTCCGACATGCGCTTCCGGTCGCTGGAGGAGATCGCGGACTATCCGATCGGCGGCGGGCTGCGCGTTGGCGACGTCGCGTCGGTCGAGCGCGTCAAGACCGTGCGCGACCGGCTGACGCGCATCGACGGGCGCGAGGCCTACTACGGCATGGTCCAGAAGGAGAGCGCGGCCAACGTGGTCGAGGTCACCGAGCGGCTCGAGGCGCGCATCGCGACCTTCGAGCACGACCCGGTCATCGCCGGCAAGGTCAAGATCCACTCCTTCTTCAACCAGGGCAACTTCATCCGCAACTCGCTCGCGAGCCTGCGCTCGACCGCGCTCTGGGGGGGTGGCCTCGCGGTCGCGGTCCTGTTCGTGTTCCTGCGGCGGGTGCGCATGACTCTGTGCGTCGCGCTGTCGATCCCCGTCTCCGCGCTGCTCGCGATCGCCTACGAGTGGGCGATCGGGGGGACCTTCAACGTGCTGACGATGGCCGGCCTGACGCTCGGCATCGGCATGCTGGTCGACAACTCGGTGGTCGTCATCGAGAACATCGCCCGGCTGCGCCAGAAGCAGCTCTCGGGCATGGAAGCGGCCGTCGCCGGCGTGCGCGACGTCGGGGTCGCCGTGGCCCTCGCGACCGCGACGAGCATCGTCGTCTTCATGCCGGTCGTTTTCATGGGGGACGATCCGCAGCTCAGCAACATCCTCTTGGCGCTGGGGCGGCCGCTCTGGACGTCGCTGATCTTCAGCCTGCTCGTCGCCCTCGTGTTCCTGCCGGTGATCTCCGCCCGCATCGTCGGCGACCGCGCGGCGCCGCTGGAGCGCGTGGCGCACTGGATGACCCCGATCGCGCGCGTCCCGGTGCGCTGCATCGCGGCGCTCGTCGGACTCGTTCGCGCGGGTCTGCACTACGCGATCGCCGGCCTCTTCCACGTCAGCCGTTTCGTCGTGCGCATCGCGACGCCGCTGCGCTTCGTGCTGGCCGCGACCCTAGTGGCGCTGTGCGTCCTGCGCCTGAAGGCGATCCCCGAGTACGCCGCGCTCGGCCGCAGGCTCGACGGGCTCGGGATGCCCGCCGAGAGCGCCGACCTCCAGCTGCGGATGGCGGCGCTCGTCGGGTTCATGGCCGTGGTGGGCATCGGCCTGCTCGCCTTCGGCCTCCCGGCGTGGCGCCGCCGCGCGGGGCTGGCGCCCGCGCGTCCGGCCTCGTTCCGGCCGCCCGGCGACTCGATCATGGACTGGCTCCAGAGCAGCAACCGCGCGCTCCTCGCGTGGACGCTCGAGCACCGCCTGCTGGCGGCCTTCTTCGCGTTCCTCGCCTTCGCCTCGGTCGTCGTCCCGACCAGCAACATGACGATCACGGCCTTCGGCGACGACGAGGAGCAGACTCGCATCGTCCTCCGCGTCGACATGGAGGACAACTTCACGCTCGAGGAGACGAGCGCCGAGATGGAGGAGTACGAGCGCTTCTTCGAGGGCCACCGGGAGCGGCTCGGCTTCGAGCACCTGATCACGCGCTTCAGCCCCGGCGGCGGCCGCGTCGAGCTGCACTGGTCCGACCGGCAGGACCCGAAGGACCTCACCAGGTGGCGCCGGGAGCTGCGCGAGGGCGTCCCGAAGCGTGCGGGGCACGAGCTGCGCTTCTCGGACGACCAGCAGCTCGACGTCGACAGCAAGCACTTCGTCCGCTTCCAGATCCGAGGCCCGGAAGCCCAGACGCTCGAGCACTACGGGCAACGGGCGATCGAGATCCTCGCGCGCGTCCCCGGCCTGGAGGACGTCGCCTCGCCGCTGGAGGACGCGCCCGAGCAGGTGCGGCTCGTCCTCGACAACGAGACGGCGTACACGTACGGCGTCACCTCGGACGCCGCCCTGCAGAGCGTCAGCTGGGCCCTGCGCGGAGCGCGGCTGCCGCGCTACCAGGAGGGCGGGCGCGAGGTCGCGTTCCTCATGGAGTACGACGAGGAGGAGCTGGCGGGGCTCGACACGCTGCGCGACCTCGAGGTGTTCACGATGCAGAGCGTCGTGCCCCTGGCGGCCTTCGCGCAGATCGACTTCCAGCCCGGCCAGCGCGAGATCTTCCGCTGGAACGGCCAGACGACGTTCGACATCGAGGCCCGCGTCGCCGACCCCAACCGCCAGCGCGAGCTCGTCGAGGCCGGCTACGCGGCGCTCGACGAGCTCGACCTGCCGCGCGGCTTCACCCTGGGCCGCGACACGAGCATCCTGGCCCGCTCGGACGAGCAGGTGTCGTCGATGCAGAGCGCGCTGATGCTGGCGGTCGTCCTCGTCTTCCTCCTGATGGGCATCCTGTTCGAGTCCCTGATGCTGCCCGTCTCGGTCCTGACGACGATCCCCTTCGCGATCGTCGGAGCGCTCTGGACGCTCTACCTGACGGACACGCCGATGGACTCGGTCGGCTGGATCGGGCTCGTGATCCTGGTCGGCGTCGTCGTCAACAACGGCATCGTCCTGATCGACAAGATCCACCGCTTGATGCTGGAAGGCCTGCCGCGCAAGGAAGCCGTCCTCGCCGGCGCCGCCGCGCGCGTGCGGCCGATCCTGATGACGGCGCTGACGACCGTCTTCGGCCTGGTCCCCATGGCGCTCGCCGACGCGCCGAGCGAGGGCATCGACTACCGGGCGCTCGCGACCTGCGTCGGCGGCGGGCTCGCGCTGAGCACCTTCTTCACCCTGTGGGTCGTGCCGCTCGCCTACACGGCGATGGACGATCTCGCCCGCGTGCTCGCGCGCTTCTGGCGCCGGGTGGTGCACTGGGGGCCGCTGCCGGCGGGCGGCGGCGGGACGGCCCCGGCGATGCGCGATCGGGCGTAACCGGGTGCTGCGAGTCTCGGGTGACAGACTGGGCGCTGCCGCTCAATCCCCGGCCCGCTGCGCCGCCGCGGCTTGCACCTCGTCCGCCAGCGCGCGCTGCCCGCTGCGGCGCAGCCAGTCGGCCGTCTGGCGCAGGTCGCGCGTGGGACGGCGGCTCGCCCAGCGACCGCCCGTGAGCGCCTCGGCGCCGCCGGCCGCGAGGCGTGCGACGTCGCCCGCCACCTCGCCCGCGTCGAGCCGCCCCACGTACAGGCACGCGAGCGCGCCCTCTGCGTCGAAGAGGAGGCCGAGGGGCAGCGGCAGGTCGTCGTAGGGGCCGAGCGCCTCGGCCACGGCGATCTCGATCGAGCGCTGCGTGCCCTCGTCGAGGGCCCCACCGGCACCCTTCAGTCCGACGCGCGCGAGTTCGGAGCGCGCGTGCGCGAGGTCGCGCAGGCGGTCGACCGTCAGCGGGTGGAGCGCGAAGCCGGCGCGCCGCGCGAGCCGACCGAGCTCTCCGAGCGGCTCGGGGCCGCGCTCGTCCCAGCTCGCCCACAGGACGACGAGCAGCGGCCGGCCGGCGAAGCCGGAGACGGGCGCCGGGCGCGCGTCGAAGCGCGGCAGCTCGAGCCGCGTCAGCGGCAGCCGCTCGAGGAGCGGCACGCGCGTCGCGCGCTCGCCGATTCGCTCGGAGACCCGTTCCGCGCGCGCCGCCTCGAGCGGCGAGCGGCGCGGCAGCTCGAGCGCGCGCGCCGCGCCCGTTCCCTGCTCGACGCGGTAGAGCCTGCCCGCCGCCAGCTCGCCGAGAACCTCCTCGCTGCCGTCGGGCCAGCGGATCGTCACGCGCTCGACGCCGCGCGCGGCCCCGACCCCGAAGTGCAGGCGGTGCGTCGATCCCCCAAGGTAGCCCTCGCCCGCGTACACGCGCCGGCGCTGGCTCCTCCCCCCGGCCTCGACGCGCACGAGGGCGCCGATCGCGTCGCGGTTCGCGCCGCGCCCGACGAGCTCGAACGCGATCCAGCCCGACGGCGCCGCGTGCACGTTGCGCAGGAAGCGCGCGATCGGCGCCGTGCGGTTGCGCAGCCACAGGTCGAGCCGCCCGTCGCCGTCCCAGTCGACGACGCACGCCACGCGGCCGTCGTCCATGTGGTCGAGGCCGGCGGCGGCGGACACGTCGGCGAACGTCCCGCCGCCGAGGTTCCAGAGCGCGACGTTGCGCTCGCGGCCGTTCCAGGAGAAGTCGTGGTTCTGCGTCAGGTACTCGATCGTGGCCCAGCCCGCGCGGTACGGATCGGCGACCTCGCCCACGGCGGGCGAGGTGCTGACGACGGCGTGCCAGAAGAAGCCGGCGAGGTCGCGCTCCTTGCGCCCCGTGAGGAACCCGTTGGGCACGAACAGGTCGGCGAGGGCGTCGTTGTCGAAGTCCACGAACATCGCGCCCCAGGCCCAGCCGCCGGGCGCCGAACCGGAGCTCTCGCTCGCGTCCTCGAACCTGCCGCCACCGCGGTTCATGAGCAGCGTGTTGCCGCGCGTGTGCGTCGCGTACCCGTCCACCGTCCAGCGCGGCTGCGTCGTCACGCGCATGCCGGCCGGGCTGAACATGTTGCTCACGTACAGATCGACGTCCCCGTCGAGCTCGACGTCGGCGCAGGTGAGCCCCATCCCGGCGGCCATGTCGACCGCGCCCGCTTCCAGGGCGACGTCGCGAAACAGGCCGCCGTCGTTCGCGTACAGGTTGTTGCGGCCGAAGTCGTTGGCCACGTATAGGTCGAGGTCGCCGTCGTCGTCGAAGTCCTCCCAGATGGCCGCCAGGCTGAAGCGGCGGTTGTTCTCGTCGAGGCCGACCGCGGCCGTCGCGTCGGTGAAGCCGGCTTCGCCGTCGTTGCGCCAGTAGACGTTCGGTGCTCCGTTGTTCGCGTCGTGGTAGGGGGTGGGATAGCCCTGGTTGAGCTCGCCCCCCAGGTAGCGCGTCGCGTACAGGTCGAGGTCGCCGTCGGAATCGGGGTCGGCGGCGGCGAGCGAGTACACGCGCGTGAGGCCCGGACAGCGCAGGAGGCTCGTGCGCGGGAACCGGCCGGACCCGTCGTTCCACGCGATGACGACGTCGGTCCCGGTCCCGACGCAGATCTCGCGCCAGCCGTCCCCGTCGAGGTCGACGACGAGCACTCCCGTGGAGTCGTCGAGGAAGTCGACGCCCGCGGCGGCGGCGGACTCGCGCACCGTGCCGTCCGGCTGGTGCAGGAAGAGGCGGTTGGGCTGGCCGGCGTGGTGGGCGAGGTACAGGTCCTCGAGCCCGTCGCCGTCGACGTCCCCCACCGCCATGCCGTGCATCCCCATCATCACGAGCACGTCGACGGCGCTGCGGTCGGTCCGCCGATAGAGCTCGAGAGCGCCGGCGTGGAGCTCGTCGGCGAGAAAGGGCTGGGCCGCGAAGACGTGGCGGGTCAGCTCGTCGAATGGCGGCCGGGCGAAGAAGGCCTCCTCGTACTGCTCGAGCTCGATGCGCCGCAGGGCGACGCGGTCCGCGCGCGGACGCGGGCGCAGCACGAGCCGCCAGAGGGCGTTGACCTGCGTCCGGCCCGCATCGCCCAGGCCCGCGAGCCGCACGCGCGCGCGCGCGTCGAAGTCGGGCCCGCCGCGCGCAGCGACATCGGTGATCCAGACCTCGGCGCGCGTCTCGGCGCATTCTCGGAAAGGCCTGGCGAGGTCGCGCACGAGACCGCCGAAGGCGTCCCGCGAGCACGACGCTGCGCCCGCCGGCGCCTTCGCCCGCCGCACGCGCAGCGCCCCGTCGTCGAACACCACCTCGAGCTCGCGCGGCACGAGCGCCGTCGCGCCCTCGAACTCGAGCCCCAGGTCCGCGTCCAGCGCGTCGTCCGACCCGCGCAGAACGGCGGCCAGGCCGGCGCGCAGAGCTTCCTCCGCGCGCGTCGCCACGACCTCGGTGGACCATCCCAGGTGTGCGGGATCGATGCGCTCGAGCTGCGCCTCCAGCCCCGTGGGCGGCTGGACGGGGAAGCTCGCGAACACCCGGTCGGGCCGCGCCGGTCTCTCGGGGCGCTCGCGCGCCGCGCGCTCCGTGCCCTTCTCGGAGCAGCCGGCGCCGAGCGTCGCGAGAGCCACGCCGAGCGTCAGGTTGCGACTTCGACCGAGCACGTGGAGCCTTCGCCGGAGGGCGCCCCGGAGTGTACCGCCCACGTGAGAGTCGCGTCGCGCCGCGAGCTGGGAGATCCGGGAACCTGTTGGACGGATCCGGCGCCACGACTAGACTGATCGGTCCTCGTTTCCCGCGAGGGCTCGATCCGAGCTCGCCCCTCACCCTCACGCTCCTTGCCAGGTACTCGCGACATGGGCCTCGACCCCAACAGCTCCGCGCGGACGAGGATGCTCCGCCCGGGGGTGCGCGTGGCCGCTGCCGTGTCCCGGTTCCACGAGGAGTTGACCGGAGCGATGCTGGATTCCGCTCGCCGCGAGCTGGTCGCGAGCGGGATGCGCGCGGAGGACCTTTTCGCCGTCTGGGTACCGGGGTCCTTCGAGCTTCCGCTCGTCGCGCGCCGGCTGGCCCGGCGGCCCGACGTCGACGCCGTGCTCTGCCTGGGCATCGTGCTGCAGGGGGAGACGACGCACGACCGCTACGTGGCGCAGGGCGCGCTGCAGGGGATCCTCTCGGCCAGCCTCGAGACGGACAAGCCCATCCTGTTCGGCGTCCTCACATGCCAGACGCTCGAGCAGGCGCGCGAGCGCGCGCTGCCCGGCGAAAGGGACAAGGGCCGCGAGGTCGCCCGCGCCGCCGTCCAGGCGCTGGCGGCGCTCGACGAGGCCGCCGCGCTCGAGCCGGCGCTCGGCGCCATCGAGAAGCGGGGCTCGGTGCCGTGAAGCAACGCAGCCGATCGCGCGAGCTCGCCCTGCAGTTCCTCTACCAGCTCGACCTCCTGGGAGCCGAAGTCCTGGCGCAGCTGCCGGAGTTCCTGAGGAGCGAGGAGCGCAACGCCGAGACCTGCCGCTTCGCGACGCGCCTCGTCAAGGGGACGCACGAGCACCGCCAGACCATCGACGAGGCGATCCAGGCGGTGGCCCAGAACTGGAACGTCAACCGCATGGCCGTCATCGATCGCAACGTGCTGCGGCTCGCGACCTACGAGCTCCTGCACTGCGACGACATCCCCCCCAAGGTCGCCATCAACGAGGCGATCGAGCTCGGCAAGCGCTACTCGACCGAGAAGTCGGGCGCCTTCATCAACGGCATCCTGGACAAGATCAAGAACCGGAGCGGCGCGGAGGAGCTCCCCGTCGAGCCGCCGCCGGTCACCCCCACGAGGAGGGCGCGCGTGCCTTCGCCGTCCCCGGAGGCCGGCGCCGAGAAGGGCGCCGAAGGCTGATCCGCCGAGGGCCGATCCCATGGGGCTCCTCGACCGGCTGAAGCAGCGCCTGACGCGGACGCGGACCGCGCTGTCCGACGGCCTGACGGGACTGTTCCGCGGCGGCCGCCCGATCGACGCGGCGTTGCTCGAGGAGCTCGAGGAGCTGCTCTACACCTCGGACCTCGGCCCCCTGGCGGCCGAGCTCTCCGCGAGCGTCGCGCGCATGCACCGCCGCGGCGCGGTCAAGGGCGAGGACGACGTGCGCCGGGCGCTGCGCGAGGCTCTGCTCGTCAAGCTCGGCGAGACGCCGCCCGAGCCCGCGCTCGACGATCGGCCGACGGTGATCCTGGTCGTCGGCGTCAACGGGTCGGGGAAGACGACGACCATCGCGAAGCTGGCGCACCGCTTCCAGCGCGCGAACAAGCGCGTGCTCCTCGCCGCCGCCGACACGTTCCGCGCCGCGGCCGCCGACCAGCTCGAGATCTGGGCCCAGCGCAACGGCGCCGACATCGTGCGCCAGAAGAAGGACGGCGCCGATCCGGCCGCGGTCGCCTTCGACGCGGTGGACGCGGCCGTGGCGCGCGGCATCGACGTCGTCCTGATCGACACCGCGGGCCGGCTGCACACGCAGCGCGACCTCATGAGCGAGCTCGACAAGGTGCGGCGCGTCGTCGCCCGCAGGCTGCCCGGAGCGCCGCACCACACCTGGCTCGTCATCGACGGGACCAACGGCCAGAACGCGATCGCCCAGGCCAGGGAGTTCACCAGCGCGGTCGACGTCGACGGCATCATCGTCGCCAAGCTCGACGGGACCGCGCGCGGCGGCGCCGTCGTCGCCATCCGCGAGCAGCTGGGGCTGCCGGTCCTGTACGTCGGGACGGGCGAGCAGCTCGAGCTGCTCGAGGCGTTCGAGCCCGAGGCGTTCGTCGATGCGATCATGGGGGCGCGGGACGGGGCGGTGGCGTAGTAGTAGTAGTAGTAGTAGTAGAAGAAGAAGAAGAAGAAGAAGAAGAAGACTCGATCCGGGTCGTCCTTTCCTGCCTTCCATGTCCGCTGCCGACGCTCGCCCGCCCCTGTCGGAGACGCTCCAGGCCTGGTTGACGCTGTTGCCCGCGGGAGTTCTCGCGCTGCCGGTGCTGCGCGGGGATCCCACGCCCGAGTCGTCGGGGGCGGGCTGGGCGGCGCTCGCGGCCTTGCCGGCGGCGGCGCTGCTGCTCGTGCGGCGGGTCGAGCTCTCGGCCCGCGGGCTGGTGCTGCTCCTCGTGCCGCTGGCGCTCGCGGCCTTCCCGAGCGAGCGCGTGCGCGACACGTTCGAGGCGGACCGCGCGCTCACGCTGCTCGCGACCGCCCTCGTGTGCCTGCTCGCGGCCGCGAGCCTGGGCTCCGGCGGGCGCCGCGTCCTCGCGCGCGGCGCGGCCCTCCTGGCGGTGGCGTGGCTCGCCGGCGCGGCGCTCGACCAGGCGCTCGACGCCGAGCGCGCGTGGTCGGGCGTCCTGGAGAACACGGGCGAGACCTCCGAGGCCGCGCTCCTCGGCGCGCTCGCCGGCGTCGCCCTCTTCGGCTCCGAGCGCGGGCTCGCGCGGGCGGTCGGCGGGACGGCGGCCGTGCTCTTCGCGCTCTACGCCGGCTGGCTGCCGGTGATCGCCGGGGCGCTCGCGTTCCTCGCGAGCTGCGCCGCCCTCGTCGCGTTCGCGCCGCGCGCGGCGCGGAGGGCGCGCGCGCGTGGCGCCGCGCTCGCGGCGAGCCTGCTCGTCCTCTCGCTCGCGGGCCGCCAGATCCTCGAGCGCGCACCCGTGCCGTCGGCCCTCGAACCCGCCGGCGATCCCGCGGTCATCGATCCCCTCTCCAGCGCCGGCGGCTTCGAGGTGCGGCGCCGCATCTGGAGCCGCGTCCCGGCGCTGGTGCGCGACCACGCCCTGCTCGGCGTGGGCCCGGGGCAGTTCGAGAGCGCGTTCCCGCCCTACCGCGACCCGGCCGAGCTCGAGCTGTCGATGCACGGCCGGCGCGAGCCGACGCCGGTCGACGTCGAGCACGCCCACAACGACTGGCTCGAGGGCCTCGCCGAGTACGGCGTCGTCGGCGGCCTCGCCTGGATTGCCTTCCTGGCGTGGGTCCTCTGGCGCGCCTTCGCGGCGCTGCGGAGCGCGGAGCCCGGACGCGCCGCGCTCGGCGCCGCCGCGGTGGGCGTCTCCTTCAACGCGCTCTTCAACTCGCCGCTCCTCTTCAACCCCGCCGCCTCCGCGCTCGCTTTCGCGGTCTTCGGCGGCCTCATCGGCCGCTCGCTGCCGGTCGCGAGCCGCAGCGCGAGGAGCTTCGTCGTCGCGGCGGTCGCCCTCGCGTTCCTCGCCTCGCGCGCCCCGCGCGCGCTCGACTTCGTACGCCACGGCGCCGCTCTCTCGCGCCTCGCCGAGGCGCGCATCCCGCGCGGTGGGTTCGAGAGCCTCGCGGCACGCAAGGCGGCGCGCCCGATCGAGGACGCGCTGCGGGCCTGTCCGGACTCGGTCGTCGCCATCGTCAAGCGCGGCGAGCTCGCCCGCGCGCGCGGCGAGAGCGAGGCGGCCCAGCTCGAGCTCTGGGAGCGCGCGCTGGCGAGAAGGCCCTTCCTCTTCGGCGCGCTCCTCGCCTGCGGCAACCTGCACGCGCGCGCAGGACGCTTCGCGCAGGCCGGGGGGTTCTACGCGGCCGCGCTCGAGGTCGACGCCGCCCACCCGGACCTCGGACGCAACCTGCTCAAGCTCGCCGTCGACGAAGGCAGCCCCGACGGCGTCGTGCGCGCGCTCCACAACCTCGAAGCGATCGGGGTCGACGATCCGCCGTGGATCGAGAGCCTCGCAGCGGAGGCGCTGCTCGAGGGTCGACCGCACATGGGCCTCGCGCTCTTGGAGCGCATCGACCCCGAGCTCCTGCCGCGCTCCGGCCGCGAAGCGTGGCAGATCGCGGGCATCCTCGCGAGCGAGGACAGGCAGCCGCTCGCCGACGCGATGCTCGCGCACGCGCACCTCGCGTGGGCCCGCGAGCACGTCGAGGCCGGCGAGATCGCCGACGCGGTGCGCAGCTACCGCCAGTGCCTGCGCCACTCCGCGCGGCACCTCGACGGCGGCGCGCGACGCGTGCGCCTGGAGCTCGCGGCCGCGCTCGCCCGCGAGGGCCGCACCGAGGAGGCGCGCATGGAGATCGAGACGCTCGTCCCGAGCCCGCTGGAGCTCGTCGAGCTTCCCGAGTGGGCGGGCGAGAAGCTGCTCGAGGCCGGCGTCCTCGGCGGGCGCTGAGCGGCCTTCGAACGAAGGTCGGGGATCCCAAACCTGGGATGCTGGCCGGCTTCCGTCGCGCCCCGGCGCCCGCAGGAACGCGGCCGGCATACCCAGGCCTTGCGTTTTTTCACTATAACGCCCGATTGAAGGGAGCGTAAGGAGAGGAGCCACGTCGCACGACGGATCGACCCCCCGCGAATCGAAGCCTCAACCCCGAGCTCCATGGCCCCTACCATGAATCATCCCGGAACCCTCATGACCCCCCAAGACTCCGCCGAGAAACGCGCGTCGACCCGTCGGATCCTCGTCGTCGAAGACGAGGAATCGCTGGCGATCGGTGTGCGCGACGCGCTCGAGCACGCGGGCTTTTCCGTCGACGTGGTGCACGACGGCGTGGGCGCGCTCGAACGCATCCGAGAGAACAAGCCCGACCTGATCGTGCTCGATCTGATGCTGCCGGGGATGAGCGGCCTCGAGATCCTCGGCGCGCTCCGGCAGGAACGGCTCGCGGTCCGGGTCCTCATCCTGACGGCGCTGGCGGACGAGGACGACCTCTTGAAGGGCTTCGAGATGGGCGCGGACGACTACATGAAGAAGCCTTTCTCGCCGCGCGAGCTCGTGGCGCGCGTGGAGGCCCAGTTCCGCCGCCGCGACCTGGACAGCGAGCCGCCGCCCTTCCTCGATCTGCCCGGGAACATCAAGGTCGACCTCGCGCGCCTCGAAGTCCATCGGGACGGCACGGTCTTGCCGCTGACGCCGCGCGAGGGCGAGATCCTCGCGTACCTGATCCAGCATCGGGACCGCGTGGTGACGCGCGAGGATCTCCTGCTCGACGTGTGGCACTACCAGAGCGCCAACGTCGAGACGCGCACGGTGGACATCCACATCGTCGGCCTGCGGCGCAAGGTGGAGCCGAGCGCCTCGGAGCCGACGCTGATCCAGACGGTGCGCGGCAAGGGCTACCGCTGGTACAACTGAGCGCTGGCCGGGGTCCGCGCCGGCCCTCCCCGAGCGAAGGCGGGGAGAGAGAAAGGACGCACGGCCCCTGAAGACGAGAGCCCGCAGAGTCCACGCCAGCCTGATCGACACGCGGCCGACGGCCACGGCTTTCGTGCTGTACGCGGTTCTCGTGGTCCTGCCCAGCATCGTCTTCGGCGGCCTGCACTGGCACCAGATCCTCACCGACCACGGCCGCCTCATGGCGCGTGCGCCGCGCGACGCCGCCGAGTCGGCGAGGCACGTCTACACCGGCATCGCGGAGCGCGTGAAGAGCCTCCTTCACCGCGAGGAGGAGCGCCCCTGGTACGAGTACCAGGTGGACTACTACAGTCCGCGGGCCTTTCCACGCTGGTCGCTCATCGCCTCGCCGCTCGTCACCGACAAGCGGCCTTTGGGCCTGATCTCGTGGTTCGCCTACGACTTCGCGGACGGCACGGACGCGTTGATCGAGTCGTTCCACGGCAGCGACCCGCCCGACGACTGGGAGCACCTGAGAATCGCGCTCGAGGGCTTCCTCGACCGCCTGATCGACGAGGACGCGAAGGAGTACGAGCAGATCGTCGAGGTGATCCGGCTGAAGGGCTACAGCGAGCGCCGGATGCCGATCATCGAGGTCGGCGTGAACCTCAGCCCGCACCGCGATCCCGAGTGCGTGCGCGCCGCCTTCGAGCAGCTGGAGGAGTACCACGACAAGCCCACGACGGTTCGCGAGTGGGACCTCCACCTGCGCATCGTCGAGGACGAGAGCGGCGAGCTGCGCATCCTGGCGACGCGCCGCGTGCAGATCGAGCGGCTCTATGACCTCGGCCTCATGGATCTGCCGCACTGCTTCCAGGAGAACGGGTTCGATGCCGTGCTCGTCCAGGGCTTCTTCATCGACCCGACCTGGCTCCTGCACGACCTGCCCAAGGCGATCGCGAGCGAGCGCCTCGTCGGCCCGCGCCGGCTCCTCCTCCCGGGCGAGGCGTCGGGCGAGGAACCGGGCGACGAGTTCGTGCACGAGGTCGACCTGCTCGCCGGGCTCGACTTCGAGGTGCAGGAGGGCCTGCGCGAGCGCCGGCCCGAGCTCGCGCCGCTGCGCGTGGCGATCAGCACGCGCGACATCACCGAGCGCTTCCGCGCCACCGCGTGGCGGTTCCTCGGCGTGGGGGCGATGATGCTCGTGTCGCTGGGCCTGGGGATGTGGCTCCTCGTGCGCAGCGTGCAGGCCTCGCTGGAAGAGGCCCGGCGCACCGAGAACTTCGTGGCCGCGATCACGCACGAGCTACGGACGCCCATCGCGGCCGTGAAGATGTACGGCGAGATGCTGCACGAGGGCTGGATCTCCGATCCCGCGAAGAAGGCCGACTACCTCGAGCGCATCCTGCGCGAGACGAACCGCCTCGACGTCCTGGTCGACCGCGTGATCGAGAAGCGCAAGCTCGGCGAGCAGCCGGCCGAGCCGCAGCCCGGCGACCTGAACGTCGTCGTGCAGGAGCAGGTCCCCGACCTGCTCTTGACGCGCGGCACCTACGGCGAGGACCTCAAGTTCAAGCTCGGCCCCGACCTGCCCTCCGTCTTCCTGATCCCGGAGTGCGTCCACGGCGTGCTCGTGAACCTCGTCGAGAACGCCCGCAAGTACGCGCCGGTCCGGGCCGCCGATCCGAACGCCGAGCCGATCCTCGTCGAGACCCGCCGCGAGGGTACCCAGGTCGTCCTCGAGGTCGCCGACCGCGGCCCGGGGATCCCCGACAAGGAGCGCAGCAAGGTGTTCCGCGCCTTCTACCGGCTGGGGGACGAGCGCACGCGCACGACCAGCGGCACCGGCCTCGGCCTGCACCTGGTCTGGCTGCAGTCCCGCGCGATGGGCGCAAGGGTCGAGGTGCTCCCGCGCGCGGGGGGCGGGAGCGTGTTCCGCGTGACGTTCCGCTCGGCGTGAGCTTGCAGGGCGGCCGGAAAGCGGGACGTTCGGTCTGCAGGCGCGCGAAGCCGCGCGCTATTCGCCATCCGCCGGCGGTGCGTCGGGGTCCGTCTCGGCGCCGGGCGTGCCGGCTTCCTCGCCGGCCGGCTCGACGGGCTCTTCGTCGCGCGCCGGCTCGCGCCACGCTTGGAGATCGATCTGGTAGCGGTCCCTCACGTAGGAGTCCTCGGCGATGCGCAGGTACCGGCGTTCGAAGGTCTCCGCGGCCTCGTCGATCGCGGTCGCGCGCAGGCGCGCGAGCTCGTTCGGCTTGATCTTGGACACCGGGGCCGGGCGCCGGCCGGCCATGCGGACGAGGAACGCGTGCTCGCCCTGGCTGTCCTTGTCCGCCGCGGACACCTGGCCGTCCTCGAGGTCGAAGAGCTCGGCGTGGAAGCGGATGTAGCGGTCGGCGGCGGTGGGCTCGTCGCCCTCGGGCTCGCCGTAGCGCTCGAGCCACGGGCGCGTGTCGACCTCGAGGCCTGCGGCCTCGGCCGCGGCGCGAAACGCCTCGGCGTCGACGACGGGGAACCAAGGCTCCCCGGTGTCCCCGGTGTCCCCGGTGTCCTCGGTGTCCTCGGTGTCCTCGGTGTCCTCGGCCGCGTCCGTCCCCGCGTCCTCGCCCGGCTCCTCGGTCGCGCCCTCGGGATCCTCGGGCGGATCCGGCGGCTCGCCGAAGCTCGCGCGCAGCGCCTCGAGCCGCTCGAGCGCCAGCTCGGCGGCCCGCTCGCGCGACCAGGCCTCCAGGACCTCCTCGCGGATCTCGTCGAGGGGCTTGAGGCTGCCGGTGATCTTGCGCCGTAGCTGTCCGACGACGAGCGCGCCGGCCTCGACCTCGACGTTGGTGGGCGGGCCGTTCTCGCGGCTGTACACGATGCGGTTCGCGATGCGCCGCCCCCCCCACCCGGGCTGCGCCTCGATCTGCTCGAAGAGCTCGGGCTCGGAGTGGAACTCGAGGTTCAGGCCCAGCTCGCTGGCCTCGGTCCCGAAGTCCGTCTCCTCGCCGCGCGCCAGCATGTCCTGCACCCAGGCGTCCAGCGCGGCCTTGATCCGCGCTTCGCGGCGGCAGGCGTCCTCGACCTCCTCGAAGGAGTAGTAGAGCTTCTCCTCCTCGGGCACTTCCTGCCCTCGCTCTTCCTGCCCGGCTCGATTGGCGGCATCCCCCTCCTCGCCGGCGCCGTCCTCCTGCGCGAAGCGCGGGCCGCCCCCGTCGCTCTCGTCGCCTTGCTCGTCGCCCTCGCCGGGCTCGTCGGCGACCTCCTCCACGGGCAGCTTGAAGCGGATGGTGTAGTACGCGTCGTAGTACGCGCGCGCGCGCGCCTCTTCGTCGAAGTCCTCGGCGAGCGGGTAGCGCTCGAGGAGCGCGCTCGCGTCCAGCTCCTCGCCCCCGCCGCCCGTCGGCACCCAGGCCACGTCGTACGTGATCGTGCCCTGGCTGTGGTACTGCTTCTGCTGCCAGTCCGGCATCGCGTCCAGCCAGGCCTGCAGCCCCTCGTCGTCGGGGATCTCGGCGCGCGCGTCGTCGAGGAGGTCCTCGGCGGCGAGCGTGACGACGTCGAAGCTGTACTCGACGTGCTCGGCCTCCCACAGCTCCACGATGCGCTCGGGGTCGGCGATCGCGAGGGTCGACTCGAGGAAGGCCGCGTAGCGCTCCGCGCGCATCAGGCTGCGCAGGTGCTGCTCGAACCTGGCGGGCGTCATGCCCCGGCGGACCCGGTCCAGGAACATCTGGTAGTTCGCAGCCGATCCGTACGTGGCGTTGATCCGGTTGCGCATGTCCGCGTCGGTCACCTCGATCCCAGCCTCCTGCGCGAGCTGGTCGAAGAGGATCCACGCGGCCGTGTCCTCGTCGCTGACGTCGCCCCGGCGCTGCGGGTCGTCGCGCTGCTGCGCTCCGCGGAAGAACCCGCCTCCCTCGAGGTAGTCGAGCGCCTGCTTGAGCCGGTAGAACTCGGCTTCCGCGATCTGGGACTTCACCTTCGAGTCCGGGTCGACCCAGGACATGGAGAAGTCGGCCACACCCTCGCCCTGGAACAGCCCCCCGATCACGGCCTGGACGAAGGGACCCACCGTGAAGATGACGAGCACGAAGATCAAGAGCGCCAGCACGGTGTAGAACTGGAACCGGCTCTGTCCGCGCGGGACGACGACCAGGTCGTCGTCGTGGCGGTGCTCGGCCGCGGTGACGACCTCGGCGGGAGGCGTGGAGCGGGACTTGGTCTTCGCGCGCTTGGACATGAGCGGAGCCTCGTTCTCGGTTGCTCGGAGGGCTCCCTCACCCGGAGGGTCCGGCACGATCGAGAGCCGAGCAGTCTACGGGGGCCGCTCGCGGAGGCGCAAGCGGGGCGCCACTCGCCCGGACGGTGCGGGTCAGTCCCGCGCCAGCTCGCTGTCGCGCGGCAGGTCGTCGATGCCCGACAGCCCGAAGCGGTCGAGGAACTCCCGCGTGGTGCCGTACTGCAAGGGGCTTCCAGGCTGGTCAGCCCGCCCCACGACGCGGATCAGGCCGCGGTCGACCAGCGAGCGCAGGATCGGCCCCGCCTGCACGCCGCGGATCGCCTCGATCTCGGCCTTCGTCACCGGCTGGCGGTAGGCGACGACAGCGAGCGTCTCGAGCGCCGCCGCGCTCACGCGGTCGGTGCGGCTCGACGCCAGGCGCCCGACGACCTCGCCGAGCTCCTCGGGGGTGAGCAGCGTCCAGCCTCCCGCGAGGGACGCGAGGACGATGGGAAGACGCGCCTCGCGCAGCCGCTCGCCGAGCGCCTCGAGGGCCGCCTCGACCCGCGACCGCGGAGGCCCCTCGAGGAGCTTCGCGAGCCGTCCGATCGAGAGCGGCTCGGGCGAGGCGAACAGGAGCGCGAAGGTCTGCTGCAGGAGCTGCTCGTCGTCCAGGCCCGCGCCCGGACCCTCGACGGGCTGCGGCTCGTCGCCGTCTCCCGGCGCGTCGTGCTCCAAGGTCGCCTCCGGGGTGGCCGCGGTGGCCCACGTGGACGAGGTGGACGGGATCGCCAAGGTGCTCGGCTGCATGCGAGCGAGCATTCCCTTTGGACCGCCCGCGTTCAAGGGCTCTGCGACGGCTCGCGCGCGTCCGCGGGGATCAGATCGCCCGCCAGGTCGAGGAAGGGCTGCATGTCGACCTCGTAGCGGTCCTGCATCGCGGCCTTCCACTGCCAGTACTCGGGGTCCTCGATCGTGCGCTCCTCGAGGCTCGCCTCCACGGCCGCGCCGACCTCGGCCCAGGAACCGCTGACGGGCTGCGCCCGGCCGTCGACCCTCAGGAACAGGTAGCTGCCCTGCTCGAAGACCGGCCCGCCGACCTGGCCGACGGGCGTCGAGAACGCGAGCCGCGCGAGCGCCGCGTCCGAGCGCACCACGGGCGGCATCGCCCCGCCTTGCTCGCTCGACTCGTGCACGGACACCGCGCGCGCGATCTCCGCGAAGTCCTTGCCGGCGGCGAGGTCGGCGCCGACCTGGTCGGCCGCCTCGCGCGACTCGACGACGATGACGCGCACCTCGGCGCGCTCGTTGGAGAAGAGCCAGGTGCGCACGCAGCGCGTCGCCAGCCAGTCGAGCTCGCGGCCCAGGCGGATCCGGCGCCGGAACTCGATCGGGTCGAGGCCCAGCTGGCCGCGGACGAACCGGTCGAAGGTGATCTGCGGGTCGTCCTGGCGAACCTCCGCCTCGAGCTCGGTGATCGCGGCCTCGGTGTTGCGGTCGACCTGGCGCTCGTCGGCGGAGAGGCCCAGGCGCTCGGCCTCGACGCGCACGAGGCGCGCGACGATCAGCTCCTCCAGCTCGTCGCGCAGGCGCACGCCCTCCTTGCGCAGGAGCTGCTGGATGAGCTCCTCGACGCCGATCGGATCGCCCGCGACGCGCGCGACGAGGACCCGCGGGCCCGCCGCGCCCGTTTCGGCCGTGCCGTCGCGCGGGCTGCCCGGTGCCGCCGCCTCGCGGACGGCGCCGAGCGGCGGCTCGGGTCGCGGCGGCGTCGAGTCGCGGTTGGGGGTCGCCCCGCACGCGACGAGCAAGCCGCCCGCGAGCGCCACGGCCGGCCGTCGTAGCCCGGGGATCATCAGCGGTAGCGTACCTTGCGCAGGACGCCGATGCCCTGGCACAGCTCGCAGCGGTTCAGGACGAGGCCGCTGTCCCCCGCGGTCCCCGTGCCGCCGACGTGGACCACCTCGCGCACGCCGCGGCCGCCGCAGCCCGGGCAGCTCTGGAAGCGCGGCCTGGGGGCGAGCTCCATGTCGCCCGAGAACTCGGCGTAGTAGGCGCGGATCCACTGCGCGCGGCCGGAGAGGTCGAAGCCCTTCCAGAAGAGCTCGTAGTCCTCCGTCTCGCCCTGCTGGCGCTTGGCGCGCCGCGCGGCCTCCTGGTTCTTGATGAAGCGCTTGATCTTCTCCTCGAGCTTCGCCCGCTCCGCGTCCATCTGCGTCGTGGGGCTCTTGCCTTCCTCGTCCTGTGCCTCGTCCAGGCCCTTGCGCGCGCGGTCCTCGCCGAGCAGCCACGTGCCCTCGCCGTACGAGGCCAGCTGGTAGACGACCTTGTCGCGCTTGTTCCAGAGCTCGCGCAGCTCGCTCTCCTGCACGGACTCCGAGATGCGCTTGTGCACGTCGGAGAGGACCGCCGCCGCGATGTCCTGGGAGAGCTGCTCCTCCGCGTACGTGAGCGCCTCGACGTAGGTCGTCTCGCGCGCCCGCTCGCGCGCGAGCTTGCGCAGCCGGTCGTGCCACTGGATGCGCACGAAGGCGCGCAGGGCCTCGTAGCGCGCCTCCTGGATGCGCATCTCCAGGCGCCGCGCGCGGTCGAGCATCGGACTGTCCGGGAACTGCTGCGAGAACAGGGCCACCTTGGCCAGGGCGTCGTCGAAGCTCTTGCGCTTGCGCAGCTGGTCGGCGTCGCGCAGGAACTCGATCTGCTCCTGGAGCAGGGCCGAGCGCTGCGCGCGGTCGAGCGCCTCGGCGACCGCCTCGGCCATGAAGTCCGGCGCCAGCTCGCCGAGCATCTGGTAGTGCTCGGCGGCGTGCGCGAAGTCGAGGATGCGCTCGCAGCCGCGCGCCAGCTCGAGCAGCGACTCGGGGTCGGTGGGGTCCGCCTGGGCGAGGTACTGCTGGTACAGCTCCTCCTGCGAGTAGACGTCGAGCGCCGGCACCGGCACGCCGCCCTGGACCGATGCGACGCGCGTCTTGGGGACGGCCTGCAGGTTGCCCTCGACCTTGACCAGGAAGTGCTCGCCCTCGCGCGAGACGATCTTCCCGAGGACCTCCTCGCCGCTCACGAGCAGCAGCCGGTCCGCCTCGATCAGCACCTCGTCGGAGGACACCTCGACGTACCCGAAGTCCTTCTGCAGCTCCGCCGACTGCCGCGGCTCGAGCAGCATCCACGGCACGCGCGCCTGGCCGCCGTGGCTCAAGAGGACGAAGTCGAGGCCGTCGGCGTCGTGCTTCAGGATCGACCCCCAGTGGGTTGCTCCGTCGCGCAGGCGCAGGAGGAGCGGCGGAGCGCCCGGAGCTTCGTCCCCGGCGGGCTGCGCGTCCTGCGCGGACGCCGCGGTTCCGAGAGCGAGGACGAGGAGGAGGGTGAGCTTCATGGTTTCGACTCCGCTGCGCCGCGCGAGCGGCGTTCGACGAAGAGCCTGCGCATGCGCTCCCCGAACGGGACCTCGCGCAGGAGCAGCGTCTGGAAGGTGTGCTTGCGCGTCGTGCCGGCGGTCTTCCAGGAGACCTCGACGTCGACGCGGTACTCGTCGGGCAGGTCCGGGTTGGGCGTCGCCTTGGCCGAGTAGACGACTCCGGGCGCGCCCAAGACCGCGCGCTCCACGATCTCGCGCGGCTCGCCGGCCTCGCCCTCGTCGTCGAGCGGGAAGAGCGTCTCCTCGAGGTCGGCCACGACGGCCTCGATCGTCCCCGAGGCCGAGGTGCGCAGCGCGGCCGTGCGCGTCAGGGCGGCGCCGAACGTGAGCATGCCGAGGACGGCGGTCAGCCCGATCAGCAGCACCGCCATCGCGAGCATCACCTCGAGCAGCGTGAAGCCGCCGCGGGCGCCGTGTTCCTCCAGCCGCTTCACAGGTTCCAGTCGTCCTTGTACTGCGCCACGGGGATCTCCGTGACGAGGTTCACGCCGAAGTGCACCATCTCGCCCGCCGCGTGCGGCCGCGCCTCGGTGGCGCGCGCGCCGCGCTTCACGCGGACGTCGTCGCCGCTCACGCCGACGACCTCCATCCACTCGTGGCCCAGCATCACGTGCGTCCCCTCCTCGCGCGGGATGCGGTCGCCGTCGGAGACCCGCAAGGTCCCGGCCCCGGCCTCGAGATCGTCGACCAGGCGCGGGCGGCGCTTGCGATCGGCGGGGCGCTCGAACTCGAGCTCGAGGCGCACGCGGCGCGGCAGGAGCGGCTCGCCGCCGGCGGCGGGCATGCCCGCGCCGGGCTCGTTCCAGGGGTGGACCAGCGGGTCGGGCCGCGCGCGGTTCCAGGCGTCCCAGGAGGTCGCCGCGTCCTCGAGCCCGGCGCCGATCCGCCAGCCGTCGGCGAGGATCGTCGTCTGCGTCGCCAGCTCGATCCCGAGCCAGAGCACGCCGCCCGAGACCTCGTTCAGCGCGCCGACGCGCGGGAAGCCGTCCGCGCCGAAGAGCCCGGCGCCGGGGCCGTCGCCGGTCTCGAAGTAGGAGTCGCCGCTGCCCAGGATCTCTTCGCCGCGCAGGAGGACGCCCTCGGCCCGTGCCTCCCCCTCGCCCAGGCCCTCGCCCCCGATCGGCACGACGGCCCAGGCGACCTCGAGCAGGCTCGCGTGCGCGAGCCGCTCGTCCGCGCCGGCGAGGCGCGCGACCTCCGCGGCGGTCGCCTGGCGCACGAGGCGCACGCGCGGCCAGAAGCGCTCGCGCACGCCGTCGCGGTCGCGGTCGAAGCCCACCCACTCGACGAGCACGTCGCCCTGCCGGCCGGGGTGCAGCGCGCGCACGTCGCGCGCGAAGAGCTCGCTGACGCCGGCGGCGTGCTCGACCAGGGTGCGGCGCACCTCGCCCTTGCTCCACAGGCCCAGCGACACGTCGAGAAGCTGGAACAGCGCGACCATCAGGATCGACGCGAGGGCGACGGCGAGCAGGAGCTCGATCATCGTCATGCCACGCCGTCGGGTCTGGTTCACCGCTCGACGCTCCTCAGGACCTGGTGCGGCCCGTAGTAGGCTGCGCCGACGCGGCGCAGCCGCGGCGTCGTCTTCCAGGCGTGCGAGAGGCCTTCCAGCGGGTCGAACGCCCCCGGGTCGTACTCGACGAAGACGCGCCACTCGATGCGGTCGGCCTGCACGCCGAGCCGCTGGAGGCCGCCCTCGTCGCGACCCTCGTCGAAGCGCCACAGGCCGGGCTCCTGCGCGGGGTCGGCGTCCCAGGGGACGTCCTCGCTCGTGCGCACGAGCACGCCGATGTGCGCGCCGCCGGAGGACGCGGGCTCCCAGTCGAAGAAGGTGCCCTCCCAGAAGGCGCCGGGCTGGGTCAGCTCGAAGCCGAAGTAGGCGAGCTCGGGCGCGTCGGCCGCCTCGGTCCAGAGGTCCCAGTAGCGGATCGGGAACAGGATCACCGGCACGATCGCGGGGTGCCCCGAGACCTGGGAGCCGAAGCGCCCGCGGAAGAGGCCGCGCCCCTTGCCGTCCATCTTCCCGGCCTCGCTCGACGCGCGCGGCATCTCGAAGGCGCCCTCGCGCTGGCGCGTGTAGTGCACGAGCTCGTCCTCGATGAGCAGCGTGCCCTGGCTCGGGAAGCCCGTGGTCGTCGTCACCGGGAACGTGCCGTCGGTCGCGCTGACGTCGGCCAGCAGGACGGTCGCGGGGATGTGCTCGATCCAGGTGACGGCCTCGCCGGCGAAGTGCGGCTGCTCGCGCGTGCCGAGCAGGCCGCGCCCGTTCTGCGCCAGCGTGATCGTGCCCTCGTCGACGTCGCGCTCGAGGTAGCACACGACCTCCTCGCCGATGCGCAGGAGGCCCCCGTCCTCGGGCAGCGCGGCGAGCACGCCGCCGGCGTCGACCAGGGAGTACGCGAGGCGCAGCGCGCCCGCGTGGACGTCGAACGACAGCGCGCCCTCGGCGAGGTCGCTCGAGAGCTCGAGCTGCGCCCCCTGCGCGGCCAGGGTGCCGCCGGCGCCCAGGCCGTCGCCGAAGTCGGCGTCGCCGAAGACGAGCTCGTCGATCACTGCCGACGGCACGCGGGCGTCCGAGCCCTGTCCGAAGCCCGTGCCGACGCCCACGTTGCCGACGATGCGCGGGCGCTCGCCGGAGGGGAACTTCGCGAGCCGCGCGTAGACGCGCGCCTCCCAGTCCGCCGCCGAGTCCGGCTGGATGTCGGCGCCGCCGATCATCTCGGGCGAGCGGTCGTCGAAGGCGACGTAGATCTGGTCGCGGCGGATGTCGAACGTGCCCTCCTCGCGCGGCGGGTTGTCGGTCGCGGTGGCGGTCGGCGTCTCGGGATCCATCTGGCGCCAGTCCTGCACCCAGTGCGAGCGCCACGGGCGGTGCGCGCGGTGGATGCGCAGCGGCCAGCCGATGTGGCCCGGGTCGCTGCCGGCGAGGAAGACGTGGTCGCCCTTGCCGGGCAGGCCCATGGCGAGCGCGTCGCCGAGGTCCGCGCCGGGCAGGTCCTCGCTGTCGTCGGGGATGCCGTTGGCGAGCTGGTCGGTGTCGTCGTACTCCTCGCCGTCGCGCGCGAAGGAGTCGGCGTCGCGGACGCGGAAGACCGGGTGGACCTCCGTGCCCGCGGGGTGCGCGTGGATCTGCGTGCCCATCACGCCGCGGAACTGGAAGGCCTGGGCGACCGCGCGCGAGAGCGGGTACGGCTCGATCTCGCTGTCGCCGAGGTAGGGGTCCCACTGCGGGCCGATCACGCGCGTCGCGCCGGGGATGCGCGTCGCCGTGGCGGACGCGCGGCCGAGGCTCGACGCCGCGGGGGCGCGCGCGGCGCTCGCGCCGGGGCCGGTGCTGAAGGTGAGAAAGCGCTGCGGCACCTGGGAGAGCGCCGTCAGCAGGTCGGTCCAGGGAAGGTCCGATGCGCCAGTCGCGAGGCTGCTCCGGTCGCCGCCGCCCCCGGGCCCGCCACCGGGCCCGCCGCCCGGTCCGCCGCCGCCGCCGCCCGGGCCCCGCAGGGGAGGCTGCGGCGGCACCTCCTCGATCACGATCGCCCACAAGGCATCCGACAGAGCGCGCGGCCGATCGCGCACGAGCTGGCCGTCGGCCACGCGGTCGTAGCGCACCCACTCGGTGTTCTGGGCGTCGTCGGTGTGGGTGAGCTGGGCGAACTCCGAGCACTCGCCGCCGCTCTGGTCGAAGGGGTCGAGGGCGACGCTGAGCGCGCCGGCGCCGGGCGCGGGCACGGAGATCGGGATCACGTGGAACCCGGCGGCCATCGTGCCTTCGAGCTGCTGGGCGTTAAGCGCCTGACCCGTGAGGAAGGTCGCGACGAACTGGCTGCTCTGCCCGACCTGGGTGGTCGTCGCGCCGCCGTCTTCTTGCTGCTCGGCGGGATAGGGTGGGAAGCGCGCGACGACCGAGTCGCCGCGCGCGACGACGGTGAGCTTGCCCTCGCTCGCCGTGCTGTAGCGCACGATCTCGATCCCACCGATCGGCTCGGTCCCACCGCCGAACGGGATCTGCAGCAGGGCGGCGTAGCCGCCGGACGGGTTGAACGCGCCGATGACGCTCGTGTCGCCCGACGCCTTGTCGTCGCCGGAGACGAGCAGGAGGTCGAAGGGCGCGGGCCGATCCTGCGCGTTGCCGATGCCGGTCCCGAGCACGAAGGGCCCGAACGGCCCTTGCGCCATGACCGGGTCCATGTCCGCGGGCATGCCGTCCGCCTCGACCCAGGTGACGCGCGCCACGCGCCACACCCCGAGCTCTTCCGGCAGGCTCGACTCGCCGGCCGGGACGTTCGAGACGAGCGGCAGGCTGTAGCCGTAGTGCACGACCGGCGTCCCCGCCGGGTAGGAGAGCCCGAGCCGGTCGAGCTCGACCGGCACGCTGCCCTGGGGCGTCCCGGCCTCGAGACCGCTCCCGATGTCGAAGCGCGTGCGCGCCGCCCGGCCGCCGAAGCCGGCCAGGCGCCCGCCGTCGTGGTGCTCGGCGGTGAGCGCCTTCTCGCCGCTGACCACGTACTCGACGAGCTCGTTGCCGATGCGCGCCACGCCCTCGGCGGGGAAGCCCTCGGTCGACTCGACGACGATCTGCGTGTCGCCGTCGCCGAGCGGCTGCGCGAGGCGCGTCATGCCCCGCGTGCGCACGCCGTGCACCATGCCGTTGACGAGCATCGTCATCTGGTCGGGCCGGTTCCCGCGCACGTCGACCATGACGTGCGTCCACGCGTCGACCGGGATGCCGGGCCCGTCGCCCGCGGCGCGCGCGAAGCGCACCTCGCCCGCCTCCTCGAAGCCGTCGGTCATGGTGTGGTCGCCGAAGGCGTCGATCACGCGCAGGACGAGGTCCTCGCCCTCGAACCCGAGCAGCACGCGGTCGGCCTCGCTGCGGCTGGCGCCGAGGTCGAACACCGCGCCGTCGGCGCCGTCGCGCGGGCGGATCCAGGCCTCGAAGGAGAGCGCCTTGCACAGGGGGTCGCTCTCGCCCGCCCACTGCACCTTCGCGTCGTCGGCCGGGAAGGAGAGCGTCTCGTCGGGGAGGTAGCGCCCCTCGGGCTCGCGCGTCTCGTGGTCGAAGTGCTCGACGCGGCCCTTCCAGCGCTCGAGCTCCTCGTCGTGGCGCGCCGGCCAGAGCTGCAGGTAGCCGTCGTCCTCGCGCGAGGCGAAGACGTGCTCGGCGGTGCCGGCCGGAGCGTCCAGCGCGTCGGCCGCGGCGCCGCCGGTGTTGACCCCCGGGACGTACGGCTCGCCGCCGAGCGTGCCCATGTGGGCCCAGAAGCGCGGGGGCGGGACGCAGCGCGTGTTGGCCTCGTCCCAGCGCGTCGTCGCGCTCGGGCCGCTCATCCACCACGGGGCCTCGCGGTCCAGGCGGAAGGCCTCGTCGAAGTCCTCCTGGCGCGCCCACACGTGGAACAGCTCGGTCTGCGGGGCGACGAGCTCGACGCGCTCGCGCACGGCCGAAACGCGCTCGACGCCGCTCTTGGCGTTGATCGACGCGCGCACGTCCATCGCGAACACCTCGCGCGTGGTGTACGCGAACGGCATCGTCGAGAACTCGAGCCGAAAGTCGTTCGCGTTGAGCCCGTTGATGTAGAGCGCCATCGCGTCGCGCGGCGAGACGATCCCGCCGCCCCCGGCGAGCGCCTCGGGCCGCACGGGCGCGTCGGCGGGCAGGTCCTCGAGGCCGGCGGCGGGCAGCACGACGCGGCGCATGAAGTCCTCATGGCCCTCGAGCGGGCGCGACTCGATGACGAGCGCGGCGAGCGCCTCGGCCTCGCCCTCGTCGATGCGGTCGTTGACGTCGCGCTGGGCGAGCCCGAGGAAGATCGCGCGCAGGACGGCGGCGGAGGCCGAGTTGAGGTTGACCGGGCGCCTGGCGAGGACCTGCACCACGCCGTCGAAGGCCTCGTAGTCGTTCGCCAGGGCGTGGTCGAGGAAGAGCCGGTCGCCCTCGACGTACTGGACGAAGCGCAGCTCGGTCGACGCGCCGTCCGTGATCCTCACGGTCGCGCCGGGGTTGAACCACTGGGGGTCGTGGACGCTCACGACGTACTCGCCCTGGTTGCCCGTGATCGCGCTCGTCATGCGCGTCGCGCGCTGCCAGACGCGGCCGGCCCCGACGCCGGCGTAGACCGATCCGAGCTCGTTCAGCGCGCCTAGCTCGTGCGCGCCCAGCTTGGGGCCCGCGAGGAGCTCGAGCTCTCGGTCGTCGAGCTCGGGGTCGGCGCCCGGGTCGGGGTTCTCGATCGCGAACTGCTCGGCATCCGCGAGCTGCTCGGGGGCGTCGTAGTGGCGCAGCGTGGCGTCGGGTGTCGCCATCCTCCAGAGCACCGGCGCGAACGCGCGCTGCTCGATCACCGGCGTCCCGATCCCGTGGTCCGAGGCGACGCGCGGTCCGTCGGTCTGCGGCTTCTTCTCGTCGTCGAGCCAGGTGAAGAGCCCGCGGTCGCACTCGAGCAGCGTGTTGCCCTCGAGCTTCTTGTAGAAGACGAACTCGCCGGCGATCCAGACGTAGCCCTGGGAGTCGAGGCCAGCGACGCTCGTCAGGGTGATCTCGGCGTCCTGGGCCTTGATCGGGCGCGCCACGCGGCAGTGGAAGCCCAGCACGTTCGCCAGGACGTGCGGCCCGGCGCTCGAGAGGTCGATGCGCCCGGCGAGGTCCCAGGTCTCGATGTCCCACATCACGCCGCCTTCGTCGGCCGCGTCCAGGAACTCGGGGTCGAACGCGTTGTCGACCGCGAGCTCCTGCGCCGTGTCGAAGTACGGCGTCTCGTCGACCGAGGGGTGCGAGCGCGAGAGGCCGGCGCGCCCGTGGCGCACGGCGGTGTCGAGGGCCAGGCGCGCCTGCGCGCGGTCGGCGAGCTGCGCGCTCGACTCGTTGGCCGAGCGCGCCGTCATCAGGAAGGGCGCGCTGAGCACGAGCAGCGCGAGCAGCACGACCAGCACCGTGATCATCGCGAAGCCGCGCCGCGCGCCGCGCGCGCCCCGCGTGCTGTCGGGGCCCTTGGCCATCCGAAGTCTCGTCATGGTCTGCCTCCCGTCACTCGACGGTCCCGTACAGGTTCACCCGGATCCCTTGCCGCCTGCCGTCCGAGAGCTCGAGCTCGATCTGCACGGGCTCGGTGTGCACGCCGGGGTCGAGCACTCCCCCGGGGGCGTACGCGACCGTGCGCGGGGTCCCGGGGACGAAGCGCACGTCGCCGGGCAGCTCGAACGTCTGCTCGGCGTCGACGGCGCTGATCACGAGGTTGTCGATGATGCCCGGGAACGGCGTGCGGCCGCCGCCCAGGACGAGCGAGTCCTCCACGCGCCACACCGGGAAGTCCGTGTCGAAGCCGGCGACCTCGACCCCGTCGACGAGCGCGCTGAAGCGCTGCCGGTCGTACACCAGGCGCACGCGCACCCACTGGCCCGCGGGCAGGGCCCCCGCGGCGCTCTTGATCCAGATGCGCTCGCCCTCGGCCGGACCGGCGTCGGAGCTCTTCTCGGAGAGGAAGTACGCCGCCAGCCCTCCGAGGCGGTCGACCTCGAGTTGCAGCGTCTCGCCCAGCGCCAGGAGGCGCGCCGCGGCGGTGTCCGTGCGACGCACGGCGAGCTCGACGACGAAGCCCGCGCGCAGGTCGTAGGAAGGGTCCTGGTGCACAGCGATCTCGACGTTCGAGTCGCGCGGCGCGTCCTCGAAGGAGAGGCCCTTGCCCGTGAACCCGCGCGCCAGCCGGCCGCCGCCGATGAGCACGCCGTCCAGCCCGAACGCGCCGCGGATCGGGTCCTCGCTCTCGAAGTGCCAGGTGCCGATCACGCGCAGCGCCGCCGCGCTCAGCGTGCCCGCGTCCGGGTCGATGACCACGCGCGCCGGCGCATTGTGGTGCAGCGCCGAGTTGCGCGCCGAGAGCAGCACGTTCTGCACCAGGCCCAGCGCCGCGCGGTCGCCGGGCTGGACGGAGGCGAACATGCCGATGCCGATGCCGAGGACGAGGGAGATCAGGCCCACGACGAGCATGAGCTCGAGCAGCGTCACCCCTCTGCGTCCTCGTCTGTCGTTCACCGTGCGTAGAGCGCCTCTAGTCGCGGTCGAAGTTCGTGACGTCGTCCTCGGTGCCGAACGCGCCGTCGGGGCCGGCCGAGATGAGCTGGTAGTCCTTGGCGCGGTAGAAGGTCTGCGTCCTCGGGTTGACGAGCGCCTTGACCGGCATCGTCTCGACGTCCGCCGAGCCCTCGGGCAGGCACGAGTACTGGAACGTCTTCTCGTAGTCCCGGTGGTGGATGTAGGCGATCGGGTTGCGCCACTCGTCGACGATCTCGAAGGCGTCGGGAGCGTCGAAGACGGTCAGCGACTCCTTCAGCTTGTCCCCGTCCAGGTTGTCGAGCCGGTCCTCGGAGATGTTCGGCACCGGCCGTTCCTTGCCGAACAGGCGGATCACGAGCATCTCGACGCCCATGTTCTCCTTCGTGGCGTCCACCTCGACCGGGAAGCTCGACTCGGGGAAGTCGCCCTCGTCGAGGTTGTACTCGGAGAGAACCGCCTCGACCGAGGTCAGGAAGCTGCGCACGGCCTTCGCCTTGATCAGGTCGCTGGCTCCCATGAGCCGTGGGACGAGGAACACGAGCAGGATCGAGATGATCACGATCACCGCCGTGACCTCGATCAGGGTGAAACCGGCTCTCGCTTTCATTCCAGGCTCCAAGTTTTCTTTCAGCGCACGCGCCGCACCACCTGCACGTCGTCGACGAACACATGCACGGGCCGGCCCAGCCGGCCGTGCACGAAGGCGCCGAAGCGCAGCTCGGCGCTCGAGCGTCCGAGCGCGGCCATCTTGACGTCCTCCATCACGGGCACGCCGTCGACGAAGAGGGTCATGCGCGTCTCGCTGCCCTCCCCGATGCGGTCGATGCGCACCGCCACCGGCGTATCGGCGGGCCACGGCGTATCGGGCAGGTCGACCGGGGGCGCGTCGCGCTCGCCCTGCTTGACGATCCGCGCCTGGACCTTGCCGTCGTCGTTGCGCAGGACGCTGACGAGCGCGCTGACGTTGGGCTCGCCGCTGCCGGCGCGGCCGGCGCGCTCGAGGCTCACGAACAGGCCGGCCTCGGCCTTCGTCCCGGCCGACACGGTGACCTGCGCCTCGAAGCTCACGAAGTCCGAGGAGGAGAGCACGCGGAAGATGCGCTGCAGCTCGTCGCCGGGCAGGTTGCCCTCGAAGTGGACGCGGCCGTCGAGGAGCGCGACGTCGAGGCCCTCCTGGTGCTCGACGCGCCAGTCGTTCCCGAGGCGTCCCGCGGCGCGCTCGAAGCCGTCGAACCAGATCTCCTTCTCGAGGTGGTCGCGGATGCGCCGGATCTGCGCGTCGGCGTACAGCGAGAACGGGTCGCCCTCGCCGAGATGTCGCCGGCTCTCGGCCAGCTCGGCGTACAGCGTGGTGGCCTCGGTCGCGTCGCCGGCGACGTACTTGCACCACGCGAGGCCGCTCTTCGCGGAGGCGAGCTCGGGCGAGAGCTCGAGCGCCTTCTCGAAGGCCTCCGCGGCGTGCGTCGGGTCGCCCAGCGCGAGCGAGTTGTAGCCGGCGAGCGAGTGCACGAGCGGCTGCTCGGGGTCGATCGCGAGCGCGCGCTCGAAGTAGCGCGCGGCGCCGGCGTGGTCGGCGCGGGCGCGCGCAACCTCGCCGAGGCCGACGAGCGCGTCGACGAAGTCGAGGTCCTGGTCGAGCGCCTCCTGGAACCGCGCTCGCGCGCCTTCCAGGTCCTGCGCCGCGGCGAGCAGCCGGCCGAGCTGGTACAGCGAGTAGGGGTCGACCGGGTCGTTGCGCACGGCGGCCTCGGCGAACTCGAGCGCCTGGTCGGGGTTGCCCGTGACCTCGGCCAGCCACGAGAGCGAGCGCAGGGCGAGGTAGGCGCGGAAGGGATCGCTCGCTGCCGCGGACTCGAGCAGGCGCTCGGCGTGCTCCCAGTCCGCGCCCTCGATCGCGGCCAGGCCCTGGGCCAGCGAGAGGTCGAAGCCGGCGCCGCCCACGTCCTCGTGCGCGGCGCCGGCGCCGTTCGAGCGCGGCGTACCGGGGGCGCCGCCCGCGCCCGGCGCGTACAGGCGCGCCGAGAGCAGGCCCGCGAGCGCCGGCTGGTAGGACGCGTCGTTGGAGAGCGCGCGCTGGAAGCTCTTGATCGCGCCCTCGAGGTCGCCGGCCTGCACCTGCGCCCAGCCGAGGTCGGTGCGGATCTGCGAGCGCACGTCCTGCAGGCCGGGCTCGGTGGGCTCGCTCCGGTTCGCGGTCGCGAGGAAAGCGACGGCCTCGGCCCCGCGCCGGCGCGCGATGAGGTGGCGGCCGAAGCGCCAGTTCGGCTCCCAGTGCGCCGAGCTCACGCGCAGCGCCTCCGCGTAGTGCGCCTCGGCCTTGTCGAAGAGCCGAAAGCGAACGTAGAGGTCCGCGAGACGGGCGTTGGCGAGGGCCGCGACGGTGCCGCTCGCCGACCCGGACAGCTCGCGGTACGCGGCGAGCGCCTCCTCGAAGCGGAAGCCGGCCTCGTAGCATTGCGCCAGCCCGAGCTGCGGGCGCGCGTCGCCGTGGGCCACCGTCGCGGCGAGGTTGTACATCTCCTCGGCGACCGGGAGCGCGCGGTCGCTCTCGAGCCACATCCGCACGCAGGCGTCGGCGAGCTCGAGGGCGGGCTCGAGCTGGGCTGCGCGCAGGCTGTCGCCGAACGCGTGGCGCTCTTGCTCGATCCAGTTCGCCGGCGTCTCGGCGAAGCCGAAGCCCTCGACCCGCTCGCGCTCGTACGGGATCACGGAGCCGCTGAAGCGCTCGAGCCCGGTCTCGGGGACGACCTCGACGAACTGGATCGTCTCGCCGGGGCGGTCGGCGAGGCCGTAGCGCTCGGCGTTGCGGATGTAGCCCCAGATCAAGCGCGGCGCGCGCACCCAGTCGTAGAGTCGGCGGTAGCTCTCCCATTGCTCGGCGGCGTCGATGGGCTCCGCGTCCGCGCCGGTGTCCTCGAGCTCCTCGGGCTCGGCCTCGACCTCGAAGAGCTCGGGCACCGGCTGCACCTGCGGCGTGCGCCGCAGGAAGCGCCCCATGTGCGCCGGCGCGGGTCCGAAGGCCGTCGGCGGAGCGAGCGCCGCCAGGGGCTCGAGCGGCGGCGGCTCGAGGTCGAGCGGCGGGAGCGGCGCGGTGTCCTTCGGCGGCGAGAAGAGGTCGCGGGCAGCGTCCAGCCGGCGGCCCGGGTCGCGCACGGACAGCGAGACGTCGGGGACGGCGCCCGGGACGAGCTCGAGCGTGCCCTTGGGGCGGCGGCGATCGACCACCGACGAGGAGCGCAGGTCCCTCCACACGAGGAAACCGAGGATCAGCGCGGCGCCGATGAGGACGACCTTCTCCTTGCGCAGGTCCACGCTCACTCCTCCGCGTCCTCCTCGCCGTCCTGGTCGTGCAGGCGCACGATCAGGAAGACCACCTTGACCCGCACCTCGTCCTGCTTGGCGCGCTGGGGCGTCACGTCGAGCTCGCCGATCGGCAGGGGCGCGACGTCCTCGCGCGTCTGCGTGGCGCGCAGCGTCTCGAGGATCGGACCCGCCGGGGAGAGGAGCTCGAACTCGACCGTCGTCGTCTCGATGCGCCCCAGGCGTCCCGACTCGAACGCGGGGTCGAGGCGCGGCTTGATGCTGCGGATCTGGCGCACGCCCGACTCGACGGCGAGCCGTAACACGCGGTCGATCACGTCGAGGATCTCCATGTGACGCACGACGACCTCGGCGCGCGTGCTCTCGAGCATCTCGAGGTCGACGCCTTCGGGGATGGCTACGCGGTTGCGCCCGGCGAGCGTGCGCAGCTCGAGCCGGACCTCGTCCTGCAGCCCGAAGTACTGGTTGCCAGGCGTTCCCGCGCCGGGCTGGAGGCGGAAGCGCTCGCGCGGCCGGAACGCCACTGCCCCCTTCAGCGTGTCGACCGCCTGGACGAGCGCGTCGTGCTCGGCGCGCGCGAGCTTCAGGTCCTCGGCGGAGTAGCGCGGGTTCTTGGGCGCGAGCAGGTCGCCACGGTTGCGGCCCAGCGTGCCGCGGACGTCCGCGAGCTCGGCGCCGAAGCTGCTCTCGATGAAGACGAGGCCGACGATGAACACGAGCGCGCCGGCGCCGACCGTGAGCAAGAAGCGCTTGTTCTCCTGCCAGTAGTCGTTGAGGTCCAAGCTCAGTCTCCTGCTTCCTCGTCCCCGGGCGTGTCTTGCGGCTCCCCGGTGTCCCCGGTGTCCCCCGATTCCCCGAGCTCATCCGCGAGCGGCGTGCTGAAGAGCGTGAAGTCCAGCGTGAACGTGTCCCCCGTCGCGGCGAACGAGGGGTTGATGCGCGCGTTCGGCATCGCGGTCGTCAGCTCGTTGAGGAAACCCTGCCAGAGGACGGCGGGCGAGGCGGTCCCCTCGCGCGCCCTCCCGGCGAGGGTCAGGATCGGCCGGTCGATGCTCTGGTCGATGCCCAGCTCGGGCTCCGAGCCCGGTGCGCCGGTCAGCCGCGTGAGCCAGAAGTCGCGCGGCAGGGACTCCTGCATGAACGCGAACATGCGCGCGGTCTGCTCGCCCGTCCCGGCGATGTTCTGCAGCTCGAGCGCGACCTCGCGCAGCCCGGCACTCTTCTGGACGAGCTCCCCGGTCGAGCTGTGGGTTCGCTGAGCGTCGCCCAATTGGCGGTTCACGCCGGCGAGGTCGGCGCTCACGACCGCGAGCTGCTGGCGCTTCTGGAACGCGTCGAAGCCGAGGTACGCGACGGCCAGCACGGCGGCGGCGATCAGCCACAGCGTGCCGCCCAGGAACTCGCGCCGCCGGGCGACCCTCTGGGGCAGGATCTCGACCGAGTAGCCCTCGGGGTCGGAGCCCATCGTGGCCAGCCCGAGCGCGACGACGGACTCGAGCTTGTACTCCTCGAGCTGGTCGGCCTCGTCGGGCGCGAGGGCGCTCGTGTCGACGACGCGGAACGGGTCGAACAGCTCGACCCGCACGCCCATGCCCGCGGCGAGGTACTCCGAGAGCCCGTCGAGCGCCGCGCCCCCGCCGCACAGGAGCACGCGATCGAGCTTGAGCCCGGGGATCTTCACCTGGCTCTTGCAGAAGAGCACCGTCGACTGCAGGAGGCTCAAGAGCTGTCCCGCCGCGCCGAGCAGCGCGCGGCTGACGCGCTCGTGGTTCGCGGTCGGGTGGCTGACGCCCGGCCGCAGGCTGGCCATGTCGATCTTGAGCTTCTCGGCCTGCTTGGCGGACACGCCCAGACGCTCGGCGATCGCATCGTCGAAGAGCTTCGAGCCGCCCGTCAGGTTGCGCGCGAAAAGGAGGTCCGCGCCGCGCGCGATGACCACGTCGACGTTCTCGTGGCCGATGTTGGCGACGAGCACGGTGTCGTCCTCGACGACGCCGTAGCGCACCCACGCGTTGTACAGCGCGAGCGAGCAGGGCGTGAAGCTGTCGAGCTTCCCGCCGAGCGCCGCGAGCCCGCGCTCGTGGTCCTCGAGCAGCCGCTCGCGCGCCATCGCCAGCACGACGACGTCCTCGCCCTCGATCTCGGGCAGCTCGGGCAGGAGGTTGAAGTCCGAGGCGACCTCGCTGCCGGACTGGTCGCCGATCTCGGCGACCTCGAAGCGCATGAGGTTGCGCAGCTGCCAGTCGGGCACGCGCGGCACGCGCACGTAGCGGATGTTGACGTCGCGGCCGGTCAGCCCGACGCGCGACGCGCCGAGCTTGAAGCCCGGGTCGAGCCCTTCCCAGGCCCCGGCCGCGCGCGCGTCCTGCGTCGCGACGGCGAATCCGCTGGCGTGGAAAGTGTTCCCCTTGTACTGGCCGCGCACGATCTTCGCGGTGCGCGAGCCGACGTCGATCCCGGTGATGGTTCGCGCCATCAGTCCTGTTCTCCGTAGCGCTGTGTGAGGTAGGAGCGAACCTCGCTGGAGAGCGCTTCCGCGCCCTGGGCCTCGAGCGCGGCGAGGATCGAGCGCAGACGCGAGGCCTCGTACGCGTCGAGGTCCGCCTCCAGCGCCGCGAGCCGCTCGTCGATGCGCTCGAGGAGGGCGAGGACCTCGGTCTCGACCTCGCTCCCCGCGTAGCGCTGTCCGAGAACGCGCGCGCTCGCATCGCAGCGCCGATACAGATCGACCAGCCGGAAGAACTCCGCGCGCTCGACCTCCGCCTCGAGCCCGCGCAGCTCCGCGAGGCCCGTGCGCACCAGCCGGCCCATGGTCTCCTCCGCCTCGGTCATGTGCTGGCGCTCGTGCGGGTACGTGTCGAGCAACTCCTGCCACAGCCGCAGGCAGTCGCCGAGCCGCCCCTCGCGCTCGGCGTCGCGCGCCGACTGCACCAGGTGCTGCACGGCCGAGCGCTCCTCCTGGAAGCGGATCTGCAAGAGGACCTGCGTTCCCGGCTCGAGCTGCGCCGTGAAGCGGAAGTCGTCGCCGACGATCCGACCGCGGACGCTCGCCGGGATCGAGAACCCGACGCGCCCCAGGTTGGCCCCGGTCCCGCCGTAGACCGCGCCGACGCCGTCGCGCTGGAAGTCGGTGCCGTGCGAGGCGAAGCCGCCCGCGCCCGTCGTGAACAGCCCCACGGTGGCCAGCGAGGCGTCGAGCGTGAAGCGCAGGAGGCGCGCGTCGCCGGCGGTGAGCGCGATCCCCTGCGACTCCTCCGCGATCCCGTACGCCACGGGGTCTCCGCCCTCGTCCTCCATCTCGAGGTCGCAGATCCGGACGCTCCCGAGCTTGAAGATCACGGCGGAGTAGGTCGGGTCGCCGAGAGCGAAGATCCGGTACTCGTCGAGCGCGATGGTGGGTCCGCTGATCTCGCCGCGCAGAAGGCTCACGTCGTCGACGTCGGCCTCGCCGCCCTCCGCGGCATCCTCCGCGACGCTCGCGCGGACGACGACCCGCGCGCGGTCGTACCCCGGTGGAACGGGCGTGCGGACCCCGAAGCGCTCGAAGTCGGCGACGGCGCTGGCCGGCGGAGCCCAGGCGAACAGGACGGGGAAGGAGTCGTCCGCGGCCGCGGAGAGCTCGACGCAAAGGCGCACGCGCGCGGCGCCCACCGTCCGCAGCCAGCCCGCGCCATCGAGGAAGCGGCCGCCGGTCACGGCGACCGGGTCCGAGGCGTGCTCGGTCCAGTCGCCGGCCTCGAGCTCGGCGCCGAGGTAGCTCGCCCCGGAGCGCGCGTCGCCGGGAACGAGGTAGAAGGACACCGGGGCGGAGTCGTTCGCGCTCCAGCCGGCGTCCTCCTCGAACGAGGAGCCGCGCTCGAGCAGGTTCCCGGCCACGACCTCCACGGGCGGGGCGGACCTCCCGCCGCTGACGGCGGACGACGTCGTCAGGAACCACCACGCGGCTCCGCCGCCGAGCAGGAGCAGCAGCGCCCCGAGCGCGAGGCCCAGCCTCGAGCCGCGGCCGGCGCGGGCGAGGTCCTCGGCGCTGATCGTCCTCTCTTCGGCCTCGGCCTCGAGGCCGCCCGGCGCCTCGTCCGCGAGCTCGCCGTCGGTGAAGGCCAGGCGGACGCTCCCGAAGGTGATCCGGTCCCCGTGGGCGAGAGCGCTCTCCTGGATGCGCGCGACGCCGACGCGCGTGCCGTTGGTGCTGCCGAGGTCGCGCAGGACGACCCCGCCCTTCTCGAGCAGGAGCTCGGCGTGCTTGCCGGACACCGAGTTGTCGACGATCTGGAGCGAGTTGCCCGGCCGGCGGCCGACGGTGAAGCGGGCGCCGGTGAGCAGGACCGTCTCTCCGCTCCGCTCTCCGGTCTCGAAGCGTAGGGAGTAGCGACTGGTCATCGAGGGGGCAGCGTTGGACGAGTGGGGCTGGGGCGGACCGGGGCCCGGGGCGGCGCGCGCTCGGGGACGGCCGGTTGCGGCTCCGGGGAGCGTGAGCCGCGGAAGCTGCCGCGGACCTATCGAATAAGGGTAGGGAAGTAACCGCCCAGCGCGACCGCGGGATCGCGCAGAATCCTAGCCCTCGCCCCTTGGACGGGCAATTTGCTTCCGCAGAGCGCAGGTTCGAGAATCGACGCGTGGCGCGCGTGCCCGATGGCTCCGAACGGGCCTCCGAACGGGCCCCGGGACGGGAGCGCTGGTTCTTCCTCGAGGCCGAGGCGGGCCCGCGCGCGGCGCGCCTGCGCGCGGAGGAGCTGGCGCACGCGACCCGCGTCCTGCGCCTGGCGGATGGTGCGGCGATCGTCGCGCTCGACGGCCGCGGCACGGCGCGCCCCATGCGGCTCTCCCTTACCGGGCGCGAACCTTCCCTCGTCGAGCGCGGAGCGCCGTGGACGGAGCCGCGCCCGGGAAGCGCGGGCGCGCTCCTGCCCGACGTCGAGGTCGCGCTCTCGCTCCCGCGGCCGAGCCGCGCGGAGGGCATGCTGGAGCGCCTCGTGCAGCTCGGGGCCCAGCGCGTGACGCCGCTCGTGACGGCGCGCACGCCGCCCCGCGCGCGCCAGCTCTCGAGCGCACGTCGCGCGCGCTTCGAGCGCATCGCGCGCGAGGCGTGCAAGCAGAGCGGGCGCCTGTGGCTGCCCGAGCTCGGCGAGCCGCGCTCGCCGGCGGAGCTCGCGGCCGCGAGCGGCGAGCGTGCCCGCGTCGTGCTGTCCCCCGGAGCCGCGGAGGCGCTCGCCGCCTGCGTGCGGCGCGCCGCGAGCGCCGGCGAGCGCGCGTGGACGCTCGTCGTCGGGCCCGAGGGCGGGTTCGAGGGGAGCGAGCTCGAGGCGCTCGAGAGCGCCGGCTTCGAGCCGGCTTTCCTCGCGCCGACGGTGCTGCGCATCGAGACGGCCGCGGAAGCGGCGGTGGCGATCGCGGTGCACGCGTTCGTGGAGCGATAGGCGAGCGGGAACACCAGCGTGCTCGAGCCCGTGCCCGATCGGCCTCTCGCGGGCAAGACCGTGCAAGCGAGGGATCGACGTGGCGTGGAGCTCGGGCGGAGTCGGGCACAAGCTGGGGCGCGGGCACGGGATCACGCCAGCCCCATCCGCTCGCGCAGCGAGACCCAGCGGTCGGCGCCGATCACGACGTGGTCGAGGAGCGGGATCCCGAGCAGCTTGCCGGCCTCGACCAGGCGGCGCGTCAGCGCCTGGTCCTCGGCGCTCGGCTCGGGGTCGCCCGAGGGGTGGTTGTGGACGACGACGAGCGCGGCCGCGCCGAAGCGGATCGCTTCGCGGAACACCTCGCGCGGGTGCACGAGCGAGCCCGTGAGCGTGCCGCTGCTGACGCGCACGCGCTGGCGCAGCCGGTGCCGGGCGTCCAGCGCGAGCGCGTAGAACACCTCTTGCTCGAGCCCGCGCAGCTCGGGCTGCATGAGGCGGAAGACGCGCTCGGGCGAGCGGAGGCAGGCGCGCGACGGCGCCACGTCGCGCTCGACCGAGCGCCCGATCTCGAAGGCGGCCCACACGCGGCGCGCCTGGGCCGGGGCGAGGTGCCCGGCCGCGACGAGCAGCTCCGCGGACGCGCGGGCCAGCTCGGGCAGGGGGAACGCGGCGAGCAGCGCCCGTGCGCGCTCGGCCGCCGAGCGCCAGGGCGGGGCGAGCAACGCCCGCAAGAGGCCTTCGAGCTCCGGGACGCCCCGCGCGCGGCCGTGCGCGGGCTCTTCTTCTCCTGGCGCGGGCTTTTCCGGATCGTGGCGCAACCGCGGGGCGGCTCGAGCGTTTCGGGGCTCGTGCGGAGCGGGACCACGATTCACCACGGCGTTCCCAGGACCGGGCGAGCCCGCCACGGTTGCGGTCCCGCTCGCCTTCCCGCGTCCGGGAGGGGATCGACGCATCCCCCTCGTTTCCAGGGCTTTCGCGCAGCGGACCGTTTTTCTTGGCGAGAAGAGAGCCGGAACCCGCTGCTTCCTCCCGATCTTAAAGCACAGTGGCCGGGGCGGCTTCCGTCGTCGACGGCCACATGGTACTCACGACCATGAAGCTCCTCCTCTCGGGGGCGGTTCTCGTCCTACTGAGCCTCTGGCTCGCCCAAGCGGTGTTCCTGATGGTCTCGTATCGGATGTCCGTCCGGCGGGGGGAGATCTCGAGTCTCAAGCAATCCTTCTGAGCGACGGAGCGGTGCAGGCTGTCCTGCCCGATACTCCCTGCTGGCGAGCGACAGGCAAGCGATCGCGGACGTCCACGCGGTCGCTTGCCACTGCATCCGCCGGAGGAGGCTCAGAGCTCCTGCTCGAGGTCCTCCACGACGGCGGCGAGCTCGAGGCCGCCGAGGATCTCGCGGAACGCGTCCTCGGCGCTCTGGCCCGCGCCGCAGCCCGCGACCATGCGAAAGGGCACGCGCTCGCCGTACATGCGCACGATGTGCTCGACCAGCGCCAGGGACTGCGCGTACGCGAGCTCGACCTCGGACGCGTCGGACCAGCGCGCCAGACTGCCTTGCAGGCGCCCGAGCGGGAAGAGCGCGTGCCCCGCGAGCCGCCGGCGCGCCTCTCGCACGTGCGCGCCGCCGCCCGCGAGCGGCGGCTCCTCGAGCCACTGCGCCAGCCCTTCGTTGAGCCACCCCGGCACGCGGGCCCCGCCCGCTTCGTCGACGTACGCGTGGACCAGCTCGTGCCGCAGCACGCGCCCCAGGCGCAGCTCCTCGCGCACGAGGTCCTCGACCGGGACGCGCACGGTTCCGTCGAAGACGCCCCCCGCCCAGTCGCCGATCCCGGTCACGAGGTCGAAGTCCGCTCGGCGGTAGAGGACGACGCGGATGCGCGGCCTGCCGGCCTCGACCGGGAAGAACCCGAAGAGCTCGCCGAACTCGAGGTAGGCGCTCTCCAGTGCGTCCTCCAGTCCCGCCGTCCCGTTCATCAGCTCCTCGCGCGTGCCGTCGAACGAGAGCTCGAAGTGCTCGGTCGTCTTGCGCCAGAAGTCCTTCTCCGCCTCGGCGCTGCGCTTCCATCGGGCGAGGAGGCGCGCGAGGTCGGCGCGCTCGGGCGCGAGCTCGACGGCCCGCTCGAGGTGCTCGAGAGCGCTCGCGAGGCCCAGGGCGCTGCCGCTCTCGTGGTCGCGGACGGCGAGCCGCGCCCGGACCTCCGCCAGGTTCGTCGCGAAGACGCTCTCGTGCGGGTCGAGCTCGCGGCACTCCTCGAACAGCCGCCGCGCCTCCTCGAGCTCGCCGCGCTCGAGGTGCTCGATGCCGCGCTGGTTCCCCTCGAGCGCCGCGCGCCGCGCCAGCTCCTCGGGCGAGAGGGGTGCCCCCGCCGAGCCGGGGGACTCGGGCGGAACGGCCGCGCCCGGCGCGGCAGCGGGCTCCGGGGGCGCGGCGATCGGCGCGCCTTGCGGCGCGGGCGACGCGGCCCGGCTCGCGGTCGGCGCGGGGCGCTGGAGGACGCGCGCCCCGAGGGCGAGCGCCGCGGCCAGGGCCGCGAGGAGCAGCAGCGACCAGAGGGCTCTCATTCGTCTTCGGCGCGAGCCGGCCCGCGCCCGATCCCGCGCGCCGCGAGCAGCGCCGGGAACCTCCCATAGGCCGCAGGGTAGCCGGTCTCGCGCTCGATCTGGCGCACCTTGCCCAGGAAGTGCTCGTGCGCCTCGGCGAGCGCCGAGCGGGTGCGCACGTCGCAGAAGTAGGTACGACAGCCGAGGGGCCTCGCGGCGCGCGCCGTGCAGCGCCCGCGGACGTGGTACGGGCAGCGCCCGGGCGCCTCGGGCGCGTCGGCGTCGGGGTGGGTCGCCGCCGCGTAATCCGCCTCGAGCGCGGTCGCGAAGAGCTCGTGGCCCGCCTCCTCGAAGCGGCAACAGACGCCGCGACCGATGCACACCGAGCGCGAGCGCTCGACGAGAGCGTCGACCTCGGCGTACAGGGCGCGCAGGCGGGCGAAGGCGCGAGCGCGCGTGTCCTCGTCGGGCACGACGGCGATGCCGGGGCAGACGGATCGGGCGCTCTCGAAGGCGTCCGCGTCCGCGAGGACGCTCGGCCAGAACGGAAAGCTCCGGCAGTGATCGGGCCGGCCCTCGTACACGCTGCAATGCGCGCTGCCCTCGAGCAGGACGCAGCGGCCGTCCCGCTCGCGCAGGGAGAGCCGCGGCCGCCCGGTGCGCGGGTCGGGGAGCTCGCGCGTGTAGCGCTCGCGGAACGCGGCGACGGAGAGGCCGAGGCGGCGCGCCAGCCGCTCGGGCTCGCCCGGCTCGAGCCACACGGCGCCGCTGCCGGTGGTGCAGCAGTGGCCGCAGCGGTGGCAGTGGAACCGAAAGGGCACGACCCCGCCCAGTCCGGAGTTCGCGGTCACTACGACTCCTCCTCTCCTTGCTTCTCGTTCCTGCTCGGGCCGGCCCCGCGCTCAGCGGCGGCGGCGCACGCTGCGCGGCCGCTCGCCGGTATGCGAGGGGTGCGACGTGCGCGAGTCGCGCGAGGCGTCGCGCGTGTAGTCCAAGCTCTCGCGGCCCTTGAGCTGCTCGCGGATGTCCTGGAGCAGCTCTCCCCAGGACTGATACCTGTGGTCGGCTTCCTTGGCCATCATCTTCTCGACGAAGTAGTGCAGGTGCGGCGACAGGTCGCGGCCCTTGAGCTCGGGCGAGGACAGCGACTCCATGACCTGCATCCGCAGCACCTCGCGGTCGTCGCTGCTCTCGAACGGCAGGCGCCCCACGACGAGCTGGAACAGCGTCACCCCGAGGCTGTAGATGTCGCTGCGGAAGTCGGCGCACGCGCCGCCCTTGGCCTGCTCGGGCGACAGGTACTGGACCGTGCCCGTCGCGCTGTCCGTCTGGTTGACGGCGTTCTTCTCGGCGCAGAAGCCGAGATCGATCACCTTCACGTGCCCGTTCTGGCTCAGCATGATGTTGCCGGGCTTGATGTCGCGGTGCACGAGGCCGTGCTCGGCCATGTGCGCCAGCGCCTCGGCGACCTCGAGGATGGTGCGCAGCGCGACCGACTCCTCGAAGGAGTGGCCGTCGTCCAGGAGCTCGAGCAGTGTCCGCCCCTCGACGAGCTCCATGCGGCAGAAGTAGGTGTCGCCGCTGCGCGCGACCCCGAAGCCGCCGACGATTCCGGGGTGCTCGAGCTGCTCGAGCTGGCGCGCCTCGCTCACGAAGGCCTTGAGCTGGGACGGATCCTTGGCGAGGCGCGGGTGCAGCACCTTGATCGCGATCGGGCGCCCGGTCTTCTTCTCGCGCGCGCGGAATACGTCGGCCGTGCCCCCGACGCCGAGCCGCCCGACGATCTCGTAGCCGGGGATCTCGGGCTGCTCGCCCGCGCGCGTGCGCCGCAGCCTCTTCACCTTCGCCTCGTCCCAGCCGACCTCGTCGATCAAGAGGTCGTCGAGCGCCTCGCCGGTCTGCAGCGACGGCAGGAGGCGCTCGGCGTCCCGGCGCTCGAGGTGGCCGCGGTGCACGAGCAGGGCGAGGAACTGGACGTCTTCCTTGGGGCTCATGGGCGATCGGGGGTGAACCGTGCCGGGCGCTCGGAGCGTGCGCGGGGAGCATTCTACGGCTCTCCGATGGACGCGCGCGTCCGGCGGGCGGCCGGCTGCCGGTTTCGGCCGTCTCTTCGGCCAGAATCCCCGGTTGAGTCAAGTTGGGATCCGCAGCCTACCGAAACCGAGGCCAATCCCACGAACCGGCGACGCGCGGGCGCGCCGGCCCGGAGCCCCACCTCCCTCCCCGAGTGCCCTCCTCCGCCAAAGCCCGAAGCGTCTGGCGCTACTTCGACCTGGGCGACTGCTTCGTCCAGATCGAGCTCTGCAACCCGGATTCGCTCGAGCTCGAACGCCGGCCGAACTTCAACCGCGCGAGCTACCGGCGCATGGTGATCGAGCGCTGCATGCCCGAGTTCCGCGACGACTTCGACCGCACGCTGGACACGCTCTTCCCGGACGATCCGCTGATGGTCGAGGACCTCCTCTACCAGCTGTGCGTCGAGGTCAACCCGGCGCTCGACATCCACGAGGTGCGGCTGTGGGTGGCGCCCGAGGAGGAGCCGCTCGAGCGGGAGCGCCCGCGGACGGACGAGCGGGCCGGCGCCGCCGGCCGCGAGCGGTCGCGCCTGCGGCGCAGGGCCCGGGGGCTCGAGCGCAAGCTCGCCGAGCACGTCCTCGGCCAGCCCGAGGTCGTGTGCAGGGTCGCCGCCGCGGTCCGCCGCGCGGCGGCCGGGCTGGTCGCGCAGGGCCGCCCGCTGGCCTCGTTCCTCTTCACGGGCCGCACGGGGACCGGCAAGACCGAGATGGCGCGCACGCTGGCGCGCCTGCTCTACGGCGAGGGCGGCTCGCGCCTGGTGCGGGTCGACTGCAGCGAGTACGCCTCGGCGCACGAGTACTCCAAGCTGATCGGCTCGCCGCCGGGATACGTCGGGCACGAGGAGGGTGGCCAGCTCACCGGAACGGTGCAGGAGCGTCCCGACTGCGTGGTCCTCTTCGACGAGGTGGAGAAAGCCCACCCGCGCCTGCACAACCTGATGCTGCAGATCCTCGAGGAGGGCGAGCTGACCGACGGCCGCGGGCGCTGCGTCGATTTCGGCCGCACGCTCGTGATCCTGACCTCCAACTGCGGCGCCGACGAGATCTCGTCGGCGGCGCGCCCGCTCGGGTTCGAGCGCGAGGCGTCGCTCGACAGCGAGGCGCGGTCTTCGATCACGCAGCACGCGATCGAGACGACGTTCTCGCCGGAGTTCCTGGGCCGCCTGGACGAGGTGCTGCAGTTCCGCGACCTCGACGCCGGAACCGCCGTGCGGATCGCCGGCAAGAAGCTCTTCGAGCTCGCCATGCGCGCCCGCGACGGCGGCCACCGAGTCGCCTTCACGCGCGCGGTCGCGCGCTGGGTCGGGCTGCGCGGCTTCAGCGCCGAGTACGGGGCGCGCGAGGTGCGCCGCATCGTCCAGCGCGAGATCGAGCCGCGCATCGCCGACTTCATCCTCGAGCAGCAGCCGGATCCGGGGCGCCTCCTGCGGGTCCGGATCCGCGCTGGGGAGCCGGTCCTCGAGATCGAGGGGTAGGGGTCTGCGGGAACCGGGGCGGATTCCGCGTCGGTCCGCTTCGCGCTCGAACCCGGGATAGGCTTCGCTCGGCGACCTGCGCGAACACAGGTCCGTTCCCTAGCCTCGCCCTCCCCGCTTCGATACGGGGAGGAGTTCCCCCCTAATCCCTGGATGACGACCATGTTGAATCCGCTTGGAGCCAGGGGCTCCATGATGCTCCTCACCACCGCCTGTCTCGCGAGCGCCGCCACGGCGCAGCAAGCGAAGCGGGCCGAGAGGATCCCGGGGCCCGTCCGCGATGCGGGCGTCTACCACGTGGCCACCGGCACCTGGACCCGGAACCCCTCCGAGGTCCTCAACTTCGGGCCGAAGACCCTCTACAACAACACGGCCAACACCGGCTACTTCGGCCTGCACAACTCCAACGAGATCTGGTACAGCACGGCGCGCATCCCGGGCACTGCCGGGCATGCGAACGCCAAGGCGGACGCCTACGTCGTCGACGGCGGCCAGATCGCGTACTGCAACTCCCAAGGCCCCGCCGGCGTCGCCATCGACATCGAGTGGTACGAGAGCCTCTCCTCGTGCATCGACCCGACGACGGGCACCACGCTCAACAGCTTCGTCCTGAGCGGCCTCCCGGGCAGCTCGGCCGTCGGCGTCCTGGCGTGCTGGATCGTCACCGTCGACCTCGCGGGCACCTCGCTCACGTGCAAGACCCAGGCCGAGGGCGACGGCGTCTACGACGGCATCCTGGACCTCGACTCGGGTGGCGCGTCCTTCTCGTTCGTGTCGACCGCCGGCGGCTACGCGGGCCCGCTCCTCAACGGCGACCCGCGCAACTTCCCGTACGGCGACGGCACGTACTACCAGGCCTCGAGCCTCTCGACCGCGAGCGGTCTCGGCATCCAGGACCAGTTCTACCTGATCGACACGACCGGCATCCTGGCGAACGGTTGCTACTGGTTCGGCGGCTACGCCGCGGGCAACCCGTTCTCGGCGTGGTGGGTCGTGCTGTTCGGCGACAACCAGGGCGGCGCGCCTTGCACGTCGGTCTGCCAGTCGAACCCGAGCTCTGCCGGCGCGGGCGCCGAGATCGAGGTCGCCAGTGCCGTGGGCACGACGTGGACCTTCGCCGCCGAGCCGGTGCCGAACCAGCCGGGCATCTTCTTCCATGCGCCGAACTCGATCCGCATCCCGTTCGGCTTCGGCTTCCTGTGCGCCGGCGGCGGCATCGTCCGCCTCCTGCCGCCGGTCGTCGCCACCGGCAACCGCGCCGAGAAGACGGTCGACGTCTCGGGTCTCGCCGGCACCCGGTACTTCCAGTTCTGGTACCGCGACCCGGCGTCGGGCGCTCCGGCCTTCAACACCTCCAACGCGATCTGCTGCGACTTCTAGCCGCTGATCGGACGCTCGCTGCGAGCTGAGAAAACCGGAGGCGCTGCCCAGGCAGCGCCTCCGCCCCGTTTGGGGGCCGCGCAGCGCCGCGAGACTGCGATGCTATCCTCGGATGGGCCCTCGGGAGGCCAACTCCCGCGCCTTCCCCCCCGTACAGCCGCCGCCATGAAGCGACCCCTGCTGCTCGCCGTTCTCGCCCTCCTCGCCTCCGTCGCCGCGGGCGCGGCGAGCTGGTACGCGCCGCAGCGCGCGACGCGACGCGGTGTCCCGCTGCCCGAGCACAAGCGCCTCCTGCCCTTCGTCGGGCAGTGGGAGGGGGAGGGGAAGTACTACCTGAACCAGGTCGGCGAGCCGCTGCGGCTCCAGGCGACCGAGACCAACCGCATGGTCGGCCAGCTCTGGCTCGTCTCCGACCTCGAGACCAACCAGATGGACTTCGCGAGCCACACGGTGATCGGGTACGACCCGGAGGAGGGGAAGTTCATCGGGTCGTTCGTCGGCTCGTTCTACCCGCTGATGTCGCGCGCCGAGGTCGTCGAGAACCAAGCGGACAGGACCGTCATCACCACGTTCCGCAGCTACAACCCCGCGGGGGTGATGGTGCGCTTCAAGATCGTGCAGACCTGGCTAGACGACGACACGCGCCGTCAGGAGATCTACGCGACAGGGGACGACGGCGAGCAGGCCCTGAAGTCGGAGCTGCTGCTGAAGCGGAAGTGAGCGATCAGCGCTCGGCCGACCGCTGATCCGTGATTCCTCAGTTCCGCTTCAGCTCCTCGATGATCTCCGTCAGTCGCGCGAGGTCCTCGTCGCTGAGCCGACCCTGACTGTCGCGCGCGGAGCTCAAGAGCGTGAGGGCGTTCTCGAGGCTGCGGCGCTGCGCGTCGCTGGGCGAAACCAGCGCGAAGGGCCGCAGGGCCTCGGTCTCGTCCCCCGCCTCCACCGGGTCGAAGGTCGCGGCGTACTCCGGGACGTCCTCCACGCCGAGGCCCAGCTTGGCGAGCACCTGGCGCAGCGCCTCCTGGAGCTGCAGATCCTCCTCGTAGTCGCCGGTCGGGAACGCCTCGCCGCGCAGGTCCTGCACCAGGCGCCGCACCTCGAGGCGCACGAGGTAGCGGACGTCCTCCTCCGCCAGCACGGTGTCCAGGGTCTCGTAGAGCTCGCGGAAGCCCGGGTAGGCCTCGCTGTCGTCCCTGTCGGAGTAGGCCAGGCGCTCGAACTCGTCGCGGTGCGCCTCGAACTGGTCCTTGACCCAGTCGCGGACGGGGTGCTGGCCGGCGTTCCCGCGCTGCAAGCGGACCATCTCCTGCAGGCGCCACTGCTCCCAGCGGCGCGGCTCGATCTCGACGTCGGGGTCGATCCCCCCGGCCGAGACGATGTTGCCGTCCGCGTCCAGCTCGCGGTGGATCGAGCGCTCGGACGGCAGGAGGTAGCGCTGGATGGTCAGCTTGATGCGCGGCGCGTAGTCGAACTCGCCGTCCTCGTCCCAGTCGCGCGTGATCGGCTCCCAGTTGTCGCGCCGGTGGTTGCGGTTCTCGTCCTCGTACTGGTCGTCCTGCTCCCCGGGCACGCGGTACAGGTTCTGGACCGAGCCCTTGCCGTAGGTGCGCTCGCCGACCAGCACCGCCCGGCCGTGGTCCTGCAGCGCTCCCGCGACGATCTCCGCGGCCGACGCGCTGAAGCGGTCGACGATCACGGCGATCGGCATGTCCGGCGGCGTGAGGGGGGCCTCGCGCGTGGCGAAGCGCTCGCGCTTGCCGAGGCGATCCTCCGTGAAGACGACGGTCTTGTCCTCGGGCAGGAAGAGATCCGCGACGCGCACCGCCTCCTCGAGCAGGCCGCCGTAGTTCCTGCGCAGGTCGAGCACCACGGCCTTCATCCCGCGCTCGTGCATGTCGACCAGGCGCTGGTGGAGCTCCATGCTCGCGACGCGGCTGAACGTGTCGAGCTGCACGAGCCCGATGTCCCCCGGCAGGAACTCGGAGGTCACGGGCGGGATGGTGATCTGCGCCCGCTCGAGCTCGACCGCCATGTCCTCGGTCGGACGCTCGATCAGCGCCGTGTCCATGCCGCGCCGCCAGACGTACAGCTTGACGCCGGTGCCAGGCCGGCCCTTCAGGCGCTTGATGATGTCGTCGACGTCCTCACCGATCGTCGGCCAGTCCCCGATCTTCACGATCTTGTCGTCGGTCATCAGGCCGCCGCGGTAGGCGGGGCCGGAGTAGATGGGGCGCGTGATCGTGAAGAGGCCGTCGTCGCGGTCGGTGCCGACGTAGGCGCCGATCCCGCCGTACTCGGCCTCGAGCTCCTGCTCGAACGCCCCGTAGGCGTCGGAGGGCATGTACGCCGAGTGCTTGTCGAGGCTCCGCAGCATCCCGCCCAGCGCGGCGTCGATCAGGCCCTCGCGGGTCAGCGTGGCGCCCTCCAGGTGGAAGCGCTGGACCGCGTCGATCACCCGCTCGACGCGCTCGAGGTCCTTGGGGAGCTCGCCGCCGCCCGCTCCGAGGTCGCGCGCGCGCTGGACGCGGCGCTCCATCGTGCGGCGCACCTCCTGGACGTCGAGCAGGGCGCGCGCGAGCAGTCCGTCCTCGCCCGGCAAGAGGGAGATCCGGTACAGCCGGTCCTCGACCCTGTCGAAGAGACCCAGCCGGCCGAGGGCGAGCACGCCGAGCGTCGACAGCGTCGAGTCGGCCGACGCCTCGAAGTCGAACAGCACGGCGCGCGCGCTCGAGATGTGCGAGCCGAGGCCGACCTCGTTCGCCGCGACCGCGCACTCGACGCGCAGGCGCGGGGGCCGGTCCTCGTCCTGGGCGACCGCCACGAGGGCGTCGGCGAGGGCCGAGCGCTGCTCGCGCGTCACGGCCGGCCGCAGCGCCGGGTCGCCCAGGAGACTCGCGGCGCCCCGCGCGGCCACGGGGTCGTCGCCCGCGAGAAGCGGCTGCAGGCGGTCGATCACGAGCTCCCAATCCAGGTCGTCACCCTGCAGGCGGACGGCTGCGACGAGCACGAGCCCGCGCGGGGACAGCTCGCCGCCCGCCTTCAAGGCTGCGTCGAGCGTCTTGTCGAGCGTCGCTCCCTCCTCGGCGTCCACGAGCGCGCCGAGCGTGCGCGCCTCGCGCCAGAGGTCCTCGAGCTCGAGGTCGCCCGCGGCCCGGGCGCGATCGAGCACCAGGTCCGCGGTGGCGGGCTCCTGGACCGGCGCCCCGATGAACGTAGGGAACATCGGGAACTTCGGGAAGCTCGGGGAGATCGGCGCGACCGGGGCGGCGGGCGCGCAGGGGGCCAGGAAGGCGGCGGCAAGGAGCATCTCGAGCATGGGTGCTTCTTCTTTTTGTATGCGGGGCCTCGTCCCCGCTATCGTCGGCCATCCAGGAAGCGGGCGAGGGGTTTTTCGCGGTCAATGTACGGTCCGCAGGCCGCGATCCACGGCGCCGCTACCCAATTCATACTGCGAGGCCGACATGACCCGACCCCACCGCAACCCGCGCGCCGGCCGGGCCGCCGGCTGGAGCCACGTCGATCCGAGCAGCGGGGCGTCGCGCATGGTCGACGTAGGCTCCAAGCGCGCCACCCGGCGCAGCGCGCTCGCGCGGGCACGAGTCCGATTCCCGGCCGGCATCCTCGAGCGCGTCCGCGACGAGGGCGGCCCGAAGGGGGCGGTGACGGAGGTCGCGCGGGCGGCCGGCATCCTCGCCGCCAAGCGCACGGACGAGCTGATCCCGATGTGCCACACCTTGCCGGTCGATCACGTGGCCATCTCCTTCGACGCCGTCGGGCCGGACGTCCTCGAGGTGCGCTGCCGCGTGACCTGCACAGGCAGGACCGGCGTCGAGATGGAGAGCCTGGTCGGCGCGTCGGTCGCGGCGCTGACCGTGTACGACATGACCAAGGCGCTCGACAAGGGGATCCGCATCGAGTGCGTCGAGCTGCTCGAGAAGTCCGGGGGGAAGTCGGGGGTCTGGACGGCGCCGCACCACTCGGCGGACGAAGGCCCGGCCCCGCCGAGCAGCGAGGCTCACGGCGAGGCCGGCGACGGGCCGGATTGAGAGGGATCCCCGCGGCCCGGGCCGGTATCCTCTCCGGACGCCCGGAGCCCCGGCGACCGGCCCCCGCGCGAGGGGCCCCTTCGCCCCCCCGCGCCCACGCATGGACCTCAAGCTGATCCAAGACCTCGTGCGCCTCATGGAGGATGCCGAGGTCACCGAGCTGGAGATCGAGGACGAGCGCTCGGGCGTCCACGTGCGCCTCAAGCGCGGAGCTGTCCTCGCCGAGGCGCCCGTGCTGAACCTCGTACCGGGATCCGGCGCGCCCGCGCCCGCCGCCGCGCCGCCCCTCGAGAGCCCGCGGCCGGCGCGCGCCGAGGACGACCTGCGCGAGATCACGAGCCCCATGGTCGGGACCTTCTACCGCGCCTCGAGCCCCGACGACGAGCCGTTCGTCACCGTCGGCGACGCGATCGAGTCCGAGAGCGTCGTCTGCATCATCGAGGCGATGAAGGTGATGAACGAGATCAAGGCCGAGATGGCCGGCGAGATCGTGAAGGTCCTGGTCGACAACGGGGATCCGGTGGAGTTCGGCCAGCCGCTGTTCTTGGTCAAGTAGCCGACCGATGTTTCGCCGCGTTCTGGTGGCCAACCGGGGCGAGATCGCCCAGCGGATCATCCGCGCCTGCCGCGAGCTCGGGGTGGAGACCGTGGCGGTCTACTCGGAGGCCGACGCCGGCGCGCTCTACCTGCGGCAGGCGGACGAGACGATCTGCATCGGACCGGCGCCCGCCGCCAAGTCGTACCTCGACATCCCCTCCCTGATCTCCGCGGCGGAGATCGCCGACGTCGAGGCGATCCACCCCGGCTACGGCTTCCTGTCCGAGAACGCCCATTTCGCCGAGGTCTGCCGCTCGTGCAAGATCGAGTTCATCGGTCCGGACGCGGAGACGATCGAAGCCGTCGGCGACAAGGCCCGCGCCCGGGCGCTGGCGATGTCCGCCAAGGTGCCGGTGGTGCCCGGCTCGGACGGCAAGGTCGACGACGAGAGCACCGCGCGCCGGGTCGCGCTGGAGATCGGCTACCCGGTCATGATCAAGGCGTCCGCGGGCGGGGGCGGTCGCGGCATGCGCATCGCGAGCAACGAGCCCAGCCTGCTCACGGGGTTCCACGCCGCGCGCGGCGAGGCTCGCGCCGCCTTCGGGGACGACGGTGTCTACCTCGAGAAGTACGTCGAGCACCCGCGCCACATCGAGGTGCAGATCCTGGGCGACAAGAGCGGCCGGATCGTGCACCTCGGCGAGCGCGACTGCTCGATCCAGCGCCGGCACCAGAAGCTGATCGAGGAATCGCCTTCGCCCGCCCTGACCTCGGATCAGCGCAAGAAGATCTGCGCCGCCGCGGTCCGCGTGGCCGAGGCTGCGAAGTACCACAACGCGGGAACGGTCGAGTTCCTGCTCGACCGCGCCGGGAACTACTACTTCATCGAGGTCAACGCCCGCATCCAGGTCGAGCACCCGGTGACCGAGCTGGTGACCGGAATCGACCTGGTGCGCGAGCAATTGCGGCTGGCGGCAGGGGAATCGCTTGGGTACAGCCAGCGCTCGATCCGCTGGAACGGCCACGCCATCGAGTGCCGCATCAACGCCGAGGACCCCGCCCGCGACTTCCAGCCGGCTCCGGGGCGCGTCCACGCGTTCGTTCCCCCCGGGGGCCCCGGAGTGCGCGTGGACAGCCACTGCTACAGTGGATACAGGATTCCGCCGAACTACGACTCGATGATCGGCAAGCTGCTCGTTCACGGTGCGGACCGGGGCGCCGCCATCCGCACCATGCAGCGGGCCCTGGACGAGTTCGTCGTCGAGGGGCCGGCGACGACGCTGCCGCTCCTGCGCGACATCCTGCGCCACTCGGACTTCACGACCGGGGACCACGACACGGGCTTCGTAGAGCGCTACTTCGGGTCGCACCGGGAGGGGGGCTGATGCTGCGCGCCGGCGCGCTCGCTCTCGCGCTCGCCTGCTGCGCTTGCTTCATTCCGACGCAGCGCATCCCGGGCGTGATGAAGCCGAAGGTCGAGCCCCTCCCCGCCGGGACGCTCGAGAGCTTCCCGCCCGGTCCCGAGGAGGTGCTCGTCGTGCGCCACGCCGATCCGGCGCAGGTCCGGCCGGCGGGTCTCGCCTCGAGCTTCCCGCTCCCGTTCTACGACAAGCAGGCGCGGGTCAACTCGGGCAGCTGGGTGTTCTGCGGCGCAGGGGGGCGGCTCGAAGTCCTCTGGCCGAACGACGGCGCGAGCGTGATGCTCTCCGGCATGGGGACCGGCGTCATCGGTTCGGAGAGCCGCGGGGAGCCGATCTTCTACGTGCGCCAGGTCGAGCGGGCGTCGATGTTCCTCCTGCCGGGCGACAGCGTCGAGCTCCTGGGCGGAGCGATCCTGTCGGTGCCCGCCGACGAGGACGAGGCGCGGCGTCGGGTGGGCCCGTTCGTGGTCGAGAACCGCGGGCGCGAGATCCTGCGCGTGCTGAACGAGGCCAAGGGCTCGGGCCGGATCGAGTTCCGCGAGGCCCGGTTCGACTTCGACCCGGGACACGTGGTCGACCTGCCGCTGCTCGAGCTCGGCGGGAAGCCGATCCAGGTGGATCCGAGCTTCCGCACGCTGCCCGGCGGCGTCGAGGTCGGGGGCGAGGTCGTCGTCCTGCCCGACCCTGCGGGCACGCGCGTGCGCGCCGCCGGTGACCACGAGATCCGCGGGTTCGGGGTGCGCATCCGCCTCGGGCAGGGCGAGGAGGCCACGTTCCTGAACCTCGGCCCGGTTCCAGCGGGGCCCCCGGGGCAACCGGGGCCTCCGGTCGAAGCTCCCCCCCCGGGGCCGGACGCGGACTAGACCGATGGCTCGCCCGCTCGGCTGCGCCGCGGCAGCGCTCTCCGCCCTCGCCTGTGGCTGTTCCGATCCCGCGGCGACCGCGCCGCGCTCGTGCCTGATCGTCACGCTGGACACGACCAATCCCGGCGCCCTCGATTGCTACGGCAAGGACCGCGGCTTCACGCCGAACCTCTCCGCGCTGGCCGCCGAGGGGGTCGTGTACGAAGAGGCGCGCAGCGTCACGCCGATCACGCTTCCGGCCCACACGTCGATCATGACCGGGCTCTACCCGCCGCGCCACACCGTGCGCGAGAACGGCCTGTGGGTCGTCCCGCAGTCGGCGGACACGCTCGCCGAGCGCGCCCGCCGCGCGGGCTTCTCGACCTCCGCGATCGTCGCAGCTTCCGTCCTCGCGTCGCGCTACGCGCTCGACCAGGGCTTCGACCACTACGAATCCCCCAAGGGCCGCGTCCGGGGACCGCTCGTCCTCGACCGCCCGGCCGCCGAGGTCACCGACGCCGCGATCGCGTGGCTCGCGGCGCGCGACCGCACGCGTCCCTTCTTCCTGTGGGTGCACTACTTCGACCCGCACTTCCCGTACGCGCCGCCCGCGCAATTCCTCGAGCAGGCGGGCAACGCGTACTTCGGCGAGGTGGCGTACATGGACCACGAGCTGGGCCGGCTGCTCGACCACCTGCGGGCGGACGGAGCGTACGACGACGCCGTGATCGCCGTCGTGGGAGACCACGGCGAGAGCCTCGGCCGGCACGGCGAGCAGACGCACGCCTTCCTCTGCTACGACGCGACGCTGCGCGTTCCGCTGATCCTGCGCCATCCGGGTGGCGCGCGCGCGGGCGAGCGCTCGAGCGAGATCGTGAGCCAGGTCGACGTGTTCGCGACCCTGCTCGAGCTCATGCGGCTCGGCCCGCCGGGGGACGTCGACGGGCTGAACCTCGCCGCGGGTCCCGTCCCCGAGGGGCGCGGCGTGTACTTCGAGTCCTACTACGGGATGATCAACTTCAACTGGGGGCACATCGCCGGGTGGCTGGACGCCGGAGGGAAGTACCTGCACAGCGCGCGGCCGGAGTTCTATGACGTGGCCCGCGACCCGGGCGAGGAGCGCAACCTCGCCGTCGAGCGGGCGGCGCGCCTGGCCGGGTACCGCGAGGGGATCCGGGACGTCGCCGCCCGCCCGAGCCTCGCGCTCGACGCCGCGCCGCAGGCCGGCGACCAGCGCGGCATGCTCGAGGCGCTGGGGTACGCGGGCGAGGGCGACCCCGACCGGCCCCTGCCGCATCCCCTCGACACCGAATCCGAGGTGCTGTTGGTCGACCGGATCGACGAGTGGAGCGCGTTCGACCGCGCCGCGGGCCTGGCGCTGCTGGGGCAGCGGGACGAGGCGATCGACGTGCTGCGAGCGTGCTTGACCGCGAACCCGACCTCGCAGATCATCCTCAACCGCCTCGGTCGCTACCTGAGTCAGGCGGACCGTCCCGAGGAGGCCGTCCGGACCTTCGAGCAGCTCCTCGGCCAGAGCCCGATCCTGGCGCCGAAGAACGAGGCGTGGATCCACCACTACGTGGGCTACTGGTACCAGCTGCAAGGCGAGTGGGAAACGGCCCTGCGCCACTACCGCCAGGCGCTGCGCCTCGATCCGAAAGATCGCCGCACGGTGCTGGACACGGCGCGCGCCCTGGAGCGCCTGGGCGAGGTCCAGGAGGCGCAGGCCCTGCGCGCCACCGTGAGCGGGCGCGAGGACGAGCCCGGGGACGACGGGAAGGAACAGGAGTAGACACGATGCCGAAGAAGCGCGTCTTGATCACCGGCGGAGCCGGCTTCCTCGGGAGCCACCTCTGCGAGCGCTTCCTCGCGGAGGGGTACTCGGTGATCTGCATGGACAACCTGATCACCGGCGACCTCGGCAACGTCGAGCACCTGTTTCGCGATCCGGCCTTCCATTTCGAGGAGCGCGACGTCACCGAGTACGTCCACGTCGGGGGCGACCTCGACGCCGTCCTGCACTTTGCCTCTCCGGCGAGCCCCATCGACTACCTCGAGCTCCCGATCCAGACCCTGAAGGTCGGCTCGCTCGGGACCCACAAGGCGCTCGGTCTGGCGCGCGCCAAGAAGGCGCGCTTCCTGCTCGCCTCGACCTCCGAGTGCTACGGCGATCCGCTCGAGCACCCGCAGTCCGAGGAGTACTGGGGCAACGTCAACCCGGTCGGGCCGCGCGGCGTGTACGACGAGGCGAAGCGCTTCGCCGAGGCGATGACGATGGCCTACCACCGCTACCACGGCCTCGACACGCGCATCGTGCGGATCTTCAACACGTACGGGCCGCGCATGCGGTTGAACGACGGCCGCGCCCTGCCGAGCTTCATGTCGCAGGCGCTCGAGGGGCGGCCGCTGACGGTGTTCGGCGACGGCAGCCAGACGCGCTCGTTCTGCTACGTCGACGATCTGGTCGAGGGCATCTGGCTGCTCCTGGGATCCTCCGAGGTGCTGCCGACCAACATCGGCAACCCCGCCGAGCTGACGATCCTCGAGTTCGCGCGGAAGGTCCTCGAGATCACGGGCTCGAGCTCGAAGATCGTGTTCCACGACCTGCCGACGGACGATCCGAAGGTGCGCCAGCCGAACATCGCGAAGGCGCGCGCGATCCTCGGCTGGGAGCCGCGGATGGGGCTCGACGAGGGGCTGCGGCGCACCCTCAGGTACTTCCAGGAGCGCCTCGGGCGCGTCTCAGGGGCGCACTGACGCGCACAGCGACCTACCATCATGTGCGGCATCGTCGGTGCGATTCGAAGCGAGGGCTCGGTGATCGAGGGCCTGCTCGAGGGCCTGCGGCGGCTCGAGTACCGCGGGTACGACAGCGCGGGCCTGGCAGCCTGCTGCAACGGCTCGGTCACGGTGTACAAGCGCGCCGGGCGCATCGAGCAGCTCGAGGAGGCGCTCGCTGCCGCGCCGCTCGTCCGCGCGCCCGCGGGCATCGGCCACACGCGCTGGGCCACGCACGGCCCGCCCTCCGACGCGAACGCGCACCCGCACGTCGGGGCGGGCGGGCAGCTCGCGCTGGTCCACAATGGCATCGTCGAGAACTACCTGCCGCTCAAGCGCGAGCTCGAGGCTGCGGGCGTCGTCTTCCGTTCCGACACGGACACGGAGGTCCTCGCGCACCTGATCGAGCGCGCGCTCGCGGGCGGCCTCGCCCTCGGCGACGCGATGCGCTCCGCGCTCGCCCGGGTGCGCGGGTACTACGCGATCGCCGTGCTCGTCTCCGGCGAGGGCGGCCCGCGGCTCGCGTGCGCGCGCCAGGGCCCGCCGCTCGCCGCCTGCCGCACTCCCGACGCCGCGTTCCTCGCGTCGGACGTCCTGGCGCTCCTGCCGTACTCGTCCGAGGTGGTCTTCCTCGAGGACGGCGACATCGCCCTGCTCGCGCCCGGCGAGCTCGCGGTCTTCGACCGCGACGGGCGGCCGGTGACGCGGCCCGCCCGGCACGTCGCCTGGGATCCCGAGGACGTGGGCAAGGGCACCTGGCCGCACTTCATGCTCAAGGAGATCCACGAGCAGCCCGACGTCCTCGCGCGCACGGCGTTCGGGCGCATCGACGCCGGCGCCGGGGACGTGCGCTTCGAGGACGGAGCGCTCGAGGACGCCGTCGCGGCGCGGATCGAGCGGCTGCAGGTGATCGCATGCGGGACGGCGCTGCACGCCGGCTACATCGCGCGCTACCTCGTCGAGGGGTTGTCGGGCATCCCGGTCGACGTCGACTACGCCTCCGAGTTCCGCTACCGGAACCCGCGGCTCGTGCCGCGCACGATGGCTCTGGCGATCTCGCAGTCGGGCGAGACGGCGGACACGCTCGCGGCGACGCGCCTCGCGCGCGAGCTCGGGGCGGGGGTCCTGGCGATCTGCAACGTGGCGGGCAGCACGCAGGTGCGCGAGTCGGACCACGTCGTCCTGACCCACGCGGGCCCGGAGATCGGAGTGGCGAGCACCAAGGCCTTCACGGCACAGGTGACGGCCGCCGTGCTGCTGGCCGTTCGGCTCGGTCGCGCGCGCGGCTTCCTGGACGAGGATGCGGCGCGCGAGCTGCTCGCGGAAGTGCGCTACCTGCGGCCGAAGATGGAGACCCTGCTCGCGCCCGAGATGGACGCGCGCGTGCGCGGGATCGCCGAGCGCCACGTCGGCCAGAAGGGCTTCCTCTTCCTCGGGCGCGGGGTCAACTACCCGATCGCCCTCGAGGGGGCGCTCAAGCTCAAGGAGATCAGCTACATGCACGCGGAGGGCTACCCGGCCGGCGAGATGAAGCACGGCCCGATCGCCCTGATCGACCCCGGGATGAGCATCGTCGCGGTCAACGCGCGCGGCCGGGTGGCCGCGAAGGTGCGCTCGAACATCGAGCAGGTGAAGGCGCGCGGTGGGGTGGTCGTGAGCGTCGGCTCGGACGAGGCGAGCCACGAGATCGCCGGCGAGTCGCTGCGCGTACCCGACTGCCCGGAGTGGCTGTCCCCGATCCTGAACGTGATCCCGCTGCAGCTGCTCAGCTACCACATCGCCGAGCTGCGCGGCTGCGACATCGACAAGCCGCGCAACCTCGCCAAGAGCGTGACGGTCGAGTAGCCGATGAGGGTCCTCGTCACCGGCGGGGCCGGCTTCATCGGCTCGCACCTCTGTGAGGCCCTGCTCGCGCGCGGCGACGCGGTCACGGTGCTCGACAACTTCAACGACTTCTACGACCCGGAGCTCAAGCGGCGCAACGTCCGCGCGCTCGAGGGCGCGGAGCTGGTCGAGGGCGACGTCCGCGACCGCGAGCTCGTCGAGGGCCTGTTCGAGAGCGGCGCCTTCGACGCCGTCGTGCACCTGGCGGCGATGGCCGGGGTGCGGCCCTCGGTGGCCGATCCGCTGCTCTACGAGGACGTCAACGTGCGCGGCACGCTCATCCTGCTCGAGGCCGCGCGCCAGCAGCCCGGCCTGCGCTTCGTCTTCGCTTCCTCGTCGAGCGTGTACGGCGGCAACACCGAGGTCCCGTTCAAGGAGACCGACGACATCCCGCGCCCGGTCTCGCCCTACGCCGCGACCAAGCGCGCCGGCGAGCTCCTCGCGTACACCTACCACCACCTGCACGACCTGCCCGTCACCTGCCTGCGTTTTTTCACCGTGTACGGCCCGCGCCAGCGGCCGGAGATGGCGATCCACGCCTTCGTCCGCAAGGTCCTCGCCGGGGAGCCGCTGCCGTTCTTCGGCGACGGCACCACGCGCCGCGACTACACCTACGTCGACGACATCGTCGACGGCGTCGTGCGCGCGATCGACCGCTGCGCCGGATACGAGATCTACAACCTCGGCGAGTCGGCGACGACCTCGCTCGCCGAGCTGGTGGAGATGATCGGGGATGTGTGCGGCGAAGAGGTGCGGCTCGACCGCCAGCCGCTGCAGCCGGGAGACGTGCTCGTCACCTACGCCGACGTCGCCAAGGCGCGCGCGCGGCTCGGGTATGCGCCGGGGATCGGCGTCCGCGAGGGGCTCGAGCGCTTCGTGGCCTGGTACCGCGAGACGCGATAGCCCGTCGGGTGAGGTACGACCCTCCGCTATCATCCCGGCCATGGTGCGTCCTGACGACGAGGGCCAACTCCTCCTACCATTCGAGGAAGGGGTCCCGTCCCGCTGCACCTCTCCAGCGGGTGGAAGTCCCGCCCCGGTAGGCGTCGGAGCGCCGGGTAGCAGGCCCCAGGCGTGCGGAGAGATCCGCGCGGCCCAAGCGGGGTGTCGAAAGCCTCCACGGAGGAAGCGAGCGCGCGGGCCGCAACCACCAGTGAACGTTGCAGCCTCGACAGATGAA
>Ga0299906_10000154_pt1 | contig 69173 bp, 53 predicted proteins | sample RVTome_14_FD_200259 | JGI IMG/M metagenome (GOLD analysis project Ga0299906, IMG submission 200259) | Soil microbial communities from uranium-contaminated site in the Upper Colorado River Basin, Wyoming, United States - RVT145D125 (version 2) ...
TCAGGCCCTCGCGCCAGGGGATCAGCCCGAAATGCACGCAACATCGGAAACCTCTTCACGTCCGCGACAACCGCGGCGTGAAACCCGCGAAAGGCCAGCTCATACGAATACCACCGGAACCCGGACAAAAAGGAGTTGGTTCAGTCAGATCTCGGGTTCCTTGGCGAGGATCAGGACGGGCTTCCGGTCGTGCTCTTCGCCCTGGTCGAGATGATTCAGGCGGTCCTCGACATCGATGGGCTTGTAGAAACGCTCATCCAGGTAGAGTGTGGGGCGCGGTCGGAGGTTCGGTACCCCGTGGCATGGGCGTCAGGAACATAACAAGCCGATGCAGACGGACGGCCGCTTCGCGGCCGCCGCTGATCGGCAAGGCGTTGGGCCGACAAAGAGGAAGCATGCCTGAGATCTCGAGATTCCTCAGCATCGTGATCGCGATGTACTACAACGATCACGTGCCGCCGCACTTCCACGCCAGGTACGGCACCTTCGAGATCACCGTCCGCATCGCCGATGGGGTCGTCGAGGGGAAGTTCCCCAGGCGTGCGCTCACGCATCGACCCGTTGGAGTAGCCTCATGATCCCGAGACTCGAGTCCGCCGAGTACGTCAAGGAGCACACGATCCGCGTCAAGTTCGCCGACGGAACAGCCGGCGAGATCGATCTGAAAGCTGAGCTCTGGGGCGAGGTTTTCGAGCCTCTCACGGACCCCGAGGTCTTCCGACAGTTTCGCCTAGACGAGGAACTCAACACGGTGACCTGGCCATCCGGCGCTGACTTGGCACCCGAGTTCCTCTACGAGAAGGCGGCCCAACAAGCCGATTCAGGCGGACGGCCGCTTCGCGGCCGCCGCTGATCGGCAAGGCGTTGGGCGGCACGTGCGCACCAACACGGAAAGCTATGTGGTTCAGCATCCTCGGTGAGATCCGCGACATCGAACCCATCGCTGCAGGTCGCGGCGTTCGCGAAGGCGTGCGACTTCGGAAGCTCCACGGCGGGACGCGATGGCGGAAGCTCAAGGGCATCGCGACCGTGGAGCTCCCGGATGGCAGCACCGCCCGTGCCGAAGTACACTGGTACGAGGCCCACGGCATCGGGCGCGTCGAAATGAAGATCAAGCGGATTCTTGGGTGACGACAATGGCAAAGACCCATCGCTACGGCGTGTGTGTGGACAACCGAGGCAACCCGGCGGCCCTGGAAGTCCGGAAGATCTACCGGCTCCTTAAAGATGCCGCCGCGGAAGCTAGGGGCTTGGTTCGGGTGATCGATGAGTCAGGCGAAGACTACCTGTACCCGGAACGATTCTTCGTCCCGATCGAGGTGCCGCCCGCAGCGGCGAGAGCGTTCTCGAAGAAGTCCGCCTAACAAGCCGCTGCGGCCGGCGGGCTTCGCCGGCGGCTGAGCGGGTCTCGAGTGAGGTCGCAATAATGAAGTACTTGGTCGTCGTCGAACACGGCAGGGAGGGGTGGGGTGCGCACGTGCCAGACCTTCCCGGGTGCATCGCCGCGGGCGAGACGCGCGAAGAAGCCCTCCGGCTGATCCGTGAGGCAATCGCCTTCCACATCGAGGGCTTGCGCAGGGCAGGCGAAACGGTTCCGAGCCCGTCCAGTGAAGGCGAAGTCATCGACGTCGATGCTGCCTGACGAGCTGCCGCAGAGACCGGCGTTCGGCCGGCCGCTGATCGGCAACGCGTTGGACAGCGCGACGGGCTCGGTGGCTGGGTCATCGACGAGTCCGACCGGCTTGAAGCGGTTCCCGGTGCCTGGTGAGCGCGCCGCCTAACGCGACGCTGTCGGGCCTCAGGTCCCCGCGAGCACCCGCAGATCGAGGTGGTGCACCGGCCCGGTTCCCGCCGCCGCGGCGGCGAGCGTGCGGCGCACGTAGACCGGGACCATCTCGTGGCGCCAGGCGGCGTCGCCGGGGATGTTCTCGAGCGGCCGGCATTGCTTGTGCGCGCGCGCCGCGACGCGCCGGGCGGCGGCGTCGAAGTCGGGGCCGTCCGCCGGCTCGCCCACGAGCTCGTCGGCGACGCCCTTGAGGTGCAGCGGGCGCGCGGCGAGGGCGACGCAGGCGGCGTCGGCGTCCGCGATCCGGCCGTCCGGGTCGACGTCGAGGCGCACGGCGACGCCGAAGAGCGGGAAGTCGATCGAGCCGCGCTCGCGCAGCTTGCCGTAGGCGCCGCGGTGCCCGGCGCGCGGCGCGGGGACGAGGACGCGCGTCAGGATCTCGCCCGGGCGCACGCGCTTGTTCACGATGCCGTCGGCCCTCCACAGATCGTCGATCGCGAGCTCGCGCGTGCCGGCGGCGCTCGCGAATTCGAGGCGCGCGTCGAGCGTCATCAGGGCCGGGGCCGTGTCGTTGCTGGCGGCGGCGACGCACTTGCGGCCGCTCTCGACGACGTGGCAGAGCGTGCCGTCCTTCTTCAAGCAGAAGCCGAGCGCCTTGCGCCAGAAGTACGTCTGGTTGTACCACTGGCAGCGCGTGTCGAGCATCACGTTGCCGCCGATCGTGCCCATCGTGCGCAGCTGCGGGCCCGCGATCAGGCTGGCGGCCTGGGAGAGCGCCGGCGCGGTCTCGGCGACCGCGGGGTGCGCGGCCACGTCCGCGATGCGCGTCATCGCGCCGATCGAGAGCGCGCCGTCCGTCGCGCGCTGCACGCCCGCGAGCTGCGCGATGCGCGCGAGGGACACGACGACCTTCGGCTCGAAGAGCCGGTGCTTCATGTTGGGCACGAGGTCGGTGCCGCCGGCGACGATCAAGGCGTTCGCGCCGTGCTCGGCGAGCAGCGCGGTCGCCTCGGCGAGCGTCGAGGGCTCGCGCAGCTCGAACTTCGGCAGGCGCAGCATCAGCCCTCCCTCCGCGCCATGGCGCCGGCCGTCGATGCTCCGGCGACCGGTCGCCGCTCTTCCCGCTCGCGCTCCGCGCGCAGCGCGGCGAGCACCTTGCCCGGGGTGAACGGCAGCTCGCGCAGCCGGATCCCGACCGCGTCGAAGACGGCGTTCGCGAGCGCGGGGATCGACGAGTGCAAGGGCCCTTCCCCGGCCTCCTTCGCGCCGTAGGGGCCCTCGGGGTCGACGCTCTCGACGATGAAGGCCTCGATCTCGGGCGTGTCGAGCGAGGTCGGGATGCGGTAGTCGAGCAGCGAGGGACCCTTGTGCAGGCCGAAGCGGTTCACGTCGTGGTCCTCGAGCAGGGCCTCCGCGATCCCCATGTAGACCGAGCCCTCGATCTGCCCCGCGACCAGCATCGGGTTGAGCGCGCGCCCGCAGTCGTGCGCGCACCACACGCGCTCGCAGCGGATCACGCCGGTCTCGGCGTCGACGCGCACCTCGACGACGTGCGCGGTGAACGAGTACGCCGGCGAGGCGCCGATCGTCCCTCCGCGGTACTCGCCCCCGAGCTCGGGCGTGTCGTAGGACCCGGTGGCGCCCAGCGTGCCGAAGCGCGCCTCGGCGATCCGGAATGCGTCCGCGGTGGCGACCGCCCGCTCGGGGTCCTCGAGGTCGAGCACCTGGCCGCCGGCCATGCGCACGCGCCCGGGTACGACGCCCCACTTCGCGGCGACGGCGGTGACGATCTGGGCGCGCAGCTTGCGGCAGGCGTCGATCGCGGCGTTCCCGACCATGAACGTGACGCGCGAGGAGTACGCGCCGAGGTCGACGGGGCAGAGGTCGGTGTCGGCGGCGACGACGCGCACGTGGTCGACGTCCATGCCGAGCTCCTCGGCGACGACGTAGGCGACCACCGAGCTCGAGCCCTGCCCGATGTCGTTGCCGCCGGTGAAGGCGGTGACGAGCCCCGAGCGGTCGACCTTGAGCTGGATGCCGGCTTGCGGCATGTCGTTGGGGTACACGGGGTAGTTGGTCCCCGTGATGTACATCGAGCCGGCGACGCCCAGCCCGTGGCCGTAGGGCAGCTTGCCGTGGCGCTCCTTCCAGCGGCTCTCGCGCTCGACGACGTCGAGACACTCCGCAAAGCCGCTGGAAGTGATGCGCTGGCCGTTGACGGTCTTCGTGTACGCCCCCTGCATGTTGACGCGCCGGATCTCGATCGGATCGAGCCCCAGCTCGTGCGCCATCTCGTCGAGCTGCACCTCGAACGCGAAGCGCGGCTGGACCGAGCCGTGGCCGCGCTTGGGACCGCAGGGCGGCTTGTTGGTGAACACGCGCGTCGAGTCGAAGCGGTAGTTCGGGAAGTCGTACGGCCCCGTCAGCAGCTGCCCCGCGTAGTAGGTCGTGACGAGCCCGAAGGAGCTGTACGCCCCGCCGTCGATCAGGATCTTCGCGTCGACGCCCGTGATGCGGCCGTCGCGCATCGCGCCGGTGCGGTAGCGCATGCGCATCGGGTGCCGGCCGCGGTGGGCGTAGAACACCTCCTCGCGCGTCCAGAGCATCTTGACGGGCCGGCCCGTGCGCATGGCGAGCAGCGCGACGCAGAACTCGAGGCTGAACGGGTCGGACTTGCCGCCGAAGGCGCCTCCCAGGCAGGGCTGCACGACGCGGATCTTCTGCGCCGGCAGCTCGAGCACCTGCGCCAGCGCGCGGTGCACGTAGTGCGTGATCTGGGTCGACGACCAGAGCGTCAAGAGCCCGTCGGCGGAGTACTGCGCGACGGCGCAGTGCGGCTCGATGGGGGTGTGCGTCGTGCCGTGGAAGAAGTAGTCCCCCTCGACGACGACCTCGGCGTCGGTCAGCGCGCGGTCGACGTCGCCGAACTCGAGCTCGACGTGCTTGGAGACGTTGTCGCCGCGCTTCGTCTCGTGGATCGCCGGATCGGAGCGCTCGAGCGCCTCGCGCGGGTCGAGGTAGGGGTGCAGGACCTCGTAGTCGACCTCGATGAGCTCGAGCGCTTCGAGCGCCGTGTCCTCGTCGAGCGCGGCGACGGCCGCGACCTCGTCGCCGACGAAGCGCACCTTGTCCGTCGCGAGGGCGTTCTCGTCGGGGGTCCAGGGGATCACGCCGTAACGGATCGGCATGTCGCGCCCCGTGATCACGGCGTGCACCCCGGGCAGGGCCTCGGCGCGGGCGGTGTCGATCGAGCGGATCCGGGCGTGGGGGTGTGGGCTGCGCAGCGTCTTGGCGTGCAGCATGCCCGGCAGCACGATGTCGTCCGCGTACACCGCGGCGCCGGTCGCCTTGGCCATGCCGTCCACCTTGCGCAGCGGCTTGCCGACGACCTCGAAGCTGCCCCAGGGCGCGCCCGGGCCGTGCTGCCGGCGCGCGCTCAACCCGTTCCTCCGGCGGCTCCCGCCGGCTCCCAGCTGCGCGCGGGCGGCGCCTCGCCGGCGGCCTCGGCGGCGCACAGCTCGATCGCCTGGAAGATCTGCGTGTACCCGGTGCAGCGGCACAGGTTGCCGGCCAGCGCCGCGCGCACCTCTTCGGCCGTCGGTCGCGGCCGCGCCCGGAGCAAGGCGCGCGCGGAGAGCATCATCCCCGGCTGGCAGAAGCCGCACTGCAGGGCGCCGCAGCGGTCGAAGGCTTCCTGGACGGGGTCCGCGCCCGTTGCACACGCGCGGCCTCCCGCGCGGCCACCCTCCCGGACGTGCTCCGGCGCGAGACCCTCGATCGTCACGACCGAGCGCCCCGCCGCCAGGCCCGCGAGCGTGAGGCACGAGAGCACCGGCCGGCCGTCGACGAGCACGGTGCAGGCCCCGCAGTCGCCCTTGTCGCAGCCCTGCTTGGAGCCGGTCAGCCCGAGCCGGTAGCGCAGGACCTCGAGCAGGGTCCAGTGGTCGGGGGCGGCGGCCTCGACCTCGTCCCCGTTGATTCGCATGCGGAGCGCGCGCACGCCCAGATCTTCGCCCGAGAGGGAGGCCTCCACAAGCGCGGCCGCTCGCCCCCGCCGGGCGGCGGCGCGTATAGTCGCCGCATGACGCCTGGCGATGGGGACGGGATCCTCGGCCGCGCCCCGTACGACGCGGGCGACAGGCGCGAGGGGGGCGAGGGGCGCGCGGCGACCCGCGCGCGGGCATCGGCCGACACCACGCCGGACGCGCTGGTCGTGACCGACCTCGACGGGCGCGTCCTGTCGGTCAGCCCGCGCTTCGAGCGCTGGCTCGGGTTTCGCGGAGGGGAACGCGGCGGCGGGAGCATCTTCGAGCGCGTGCTGCCCGAGGACCGCGACGCCCTGCGCGAGGCGTTCGAGCAGACGATCGAGACCGGCGAGGGCTGGGCCGCGTACCGGGCCCGCGCCGAGGACGGGACGTTGCGCCACCTCCAGTCCAGCGCGCGCATCTTCCGCGACAGCGGCGGCCAGGAGCTCGTCTCGATCGTCGTGCGCGACGTCACCGCGCGCGTCTCGCGCGAAGCGGAGCGGCGCGAGCTCGAGCTGCGGCTGCACACCGCGCAGAAGCTCGAGAGCCTCGGGCTCCTCACCGGCGGCGTCGTCCACGACTTCAACAACATCCTGGTCAGCATCCTCGGCAACGCGGAGCTGGCCTACGCCGAGCTCCCGGCGGACTCGCGCGCGCGCGAGCACCTGCAGCAGATCGTGCGCGCCGGCGAGCGCGCCTCGGAGCTCGCGCGGCAGATGCTCGCGTACGCCGGGCTGCGCGATCAGGAGCTCGAGGACGTCGACCTCGGCCAGCTCGTGCGCGAGCTCGGCGCGCTCCTCGCCGCGACCGTGCCGAAGAACGTCCACGTCCACTACGACCTCGAGGACGGTCTCCCGCCCGTGCGGGTCGACCCGGCGCAGATGTGGCAGGTCGTCATCAACTTCGTCACGAATGCGTGGGAGGCGATCGGCGAGAACCCCGGGATCATCTCCGTCAAGACCGGAGTGCGCCGGCTCGCCTCCGAGGACTTCGCGCGCTGCATCGTGCGCGCCGAGCTGCGCGCGGGCCTCTTTGCCTACCTCGAGGTCACCGACACCGGCGGCGGGATCGACCCCGCCGTGGGCGAGCATCTGTTCGACCCCGAATTCAGCACCAAGCTGCCGGGCCGCGGCCTGGGCCTGACCGCCGTCTCCGGGATCGTGCGCCGGCACGGCGGGGGCGTCGAGATCTACAGCCGCCGCGAAGAGGGGACCCGGATGCGCGTCTGGCTCCCGGTCGCCGCGCGCGCCGGGCTGGCGGCGAGCGCCGCACCGCGCGCCGCGCCGCGCGCCGAGGCCGACGCACAGCACGGCAGCAAGCCCTGGATCCTGGTCGTCGACGACGAGGATGGCGTGCGCGACGTCGCGCGGGTCGCCCTCGAGCGCGCCGGCTTCCGCGTCCTCACCGCCAGCGACGGCCGCGAGGCCGCGGACGTGTTTCGCGCGCGCGCGAGCGACGTCTCCGCCGTCCTGCTCGACCTGACCATGCCGCGCATGGGGGGCCGCGAGACCTTCGACGCCCTGCGCGCCACCCGCGCCGACGTGCCGATCGTGCTCACCAGCGGTTACGGCTGGCGCGACGTCCAGGGGCGGATCGGCGAATCGCGCGTCGCCGGGTTCCTGCAGAAGCCCTTCAGCGCGTCGGCGCTCGTCGCGCGCATGCGCGCAGCGCTGCAAGCGCGGTAGCCCCGCGACTACCGCTCCGACGCCTCCAGGTGCTCCGCGATCGCCGCGAGGAAGATCGGGCCGAGGTCGGTGGCCTTCTTCTCGCCCACGCCCTTGAGCTCGAGGAACTCCTCGCGCGTGCGCGGCTTGCTTCCCGACATCGCCGCGAGCGTGCGGTCGTTGAACAGCAGGTAGGGCGGCACGCCCCGCTCGCGCGCGAGGCGCCGGCGCAGCCCGCGCAGGACCTCGAAGAGCTCGGGGTCGGCGCCGGGCTCGTCCGGCGCCCGCGGCCGCGAGCGCGCGCGGGCGGCGCGGCGCGGGCGCGAGAGGCGCACCTCGCGCTCCCCGCGCAGGACCTCGAGCCCGCTGTGGGTCAGGCGCAGGGTCGGCCACTCGCCGCCGCCGAGGGCCAGCTCGCCGCGCGCGAGGAGCTGGTCGATCAGCGCGCGCAGGTCGGCGCCCGAGAGGTCCGCGAGCAGGCCGTAGGTCGACAGCGACTCGTGACCGGCCTGGCGCACGCGCGCGGAATGCGCCCCGCGCAGCACGTCCGCCACGTGCGTCGCCCCGTAGCGCTGCCGCACGTGCGCCACGCAGGACAGGATCTTCTGCGCGACGATCGTGGAGTCGTCGAGCGCCTCGAGCTCGCCGAGGCAGACGTCGCACGCCCCGCAGCTGCGCCCGGCCTCCCACGCCTGGCCGAAGTGCTCGACCAGGAGCCGGTGGCGGCACACCGGGCTCGCCGCGAAGCGCCACATCTCGTCGAGCCGCGCGAGCGCGCCGGCGAGCTCGTCCGGAGCGACCGGTGTCTCGCTCTCGCGCGCGCTGCGCTCGATCAGGCCGCGCAGCGCGTGGACGTCGGCGCCCGCGTAGAAGAGCACGCACTCCGACGGCAGGCCGTCGCGCCCGGCGCGGCCCGTCTCCTGGCTGTACTGCTCGACGCCCTTGGGCAGGCTCGCGTGAACGACCGAGCGCACGTCCGGCCGGTCGATGCCCATCCCGAACGCGACGGTCGCGACGACGACGTCGATCGCCTCGCGTGCGAAGGCCTCCTGCACGCTGCGCCGCTCGCGCGGCTCGAGCCCCGCGTGGTAGGGGCGGCAGCGCACGCCCTGCGCCGCGAGCTGCTGGGCGAGCCGTTCCGCGTCCTTGCGCCGCAGGCAGTACACGATCCCCGCGCGGCCCGGGTGCCGGCGCAGCACGCCGAGCGTCTGCGCGGCGAGGTCCGCGCGCGGCAGGGTGCGGTAGGTGAGGTTCGGCCGGTCGAAGTCGCCGACGATGCGCACCGGGTCGACGAGCCCGAGCTGCTCGGCGATGTCGTCCTGCACGCGGGGCGTCGCCGTGGCCGTGAAGGCCTGGATGCAAAGGTTCCTGCGGGCTCCGCGCAGCTCGCCGAGCTGGCGGTACTCGGGGCGGAAGTCGTGGCCCCAGTGGCTGATGCAGTGCGCCTCGTCCACCGCGATCGCCTCCAGCCCGGCGCGCTCCAGCCGCTCGAGGAAGCCCGGCATCAAGAGCCTCTCGGGCGAGACGAAGAGGAGCTTCAGCTCGCCGCTCTCGAGCTCGCGGGCGGTCGCGCCGCGCTCGTCCGCGTCCTGGGCGCTGGTCCACATGGCGGCCAGGACGCCGTGGGCCGAGAGGCCGTCCACCTGGTCCTTCATCAGGGCGATCAGGGGGCTGACGACGACCGTGAGGCCGTCGCGCACGAGCGCCGGCGCCTGGTAGCAGAGGCTCTTGCCGCCCCCCGTCGGCAGGACGACGAGCGCATCCCGCCCGGCGAGCGCGGCGCGCATCGCCGCGCCCTGGAACGGCCGCAGCTCGGGAAACCCGAAGACCGTCCGCACGCGCGAGCGCAGCTCCGCGAACCGCTCCTCGAGCGGGCGCGGCGCCCGCGTGCGGCCGGTCCCGACCGGCGCGGCGAGCTCCTCGAGCTCGTGGACGGTGGGCTCGACGCGCGTGGCGAAGAGGGGCAGGTCGTCGGAGGGGGGGACGGCGGACACTTCGGGTGGGACCGATTGCAGCGATTCGCGGTTGCGAATCAAGTCCGCTCCCGATCTCCCGTGCCCGAGCCCGTGCCCGGGCCCGGGCTCGCGACTCGGGCAAGAAGAAGACCCGGCGCCCTAGTTCCGCTTCGTGACCACCTTGTCCCGCAGCCAGGTCGCGATCTGAGCCCGCAGGCGGCTGTCGCTGAGCAGCTCGCCCTCTTCCGACTTCATCACGGCCAGCTCGATGTACTCGTACCCGTCGTTCGCCTTGTGCCCCGCGTTCTGCAGGCGCGCCGCCGCCTCGCGACCGTCCTTGGGACTGATGATCAGGGACGGCAGGCCCTCGAGGTGGCCGAGCCCGCCCACGAGGTTGAAGCCGAAGTTCTCGGCGCGCGGCGAGATCAGGACCACCGCGCGCGCGTTCTCGTCGTCCATCGCGTGGCGCACCGCGAGGGCGGCGCTCGCGCCGATGCCCACGATGCTCAGGTTGCTGGCGTGGATCTCGCGCCGCTTGCGCAGGAAGTCGGCTCCCGCGCGCAGATCGCGCATCGCGAAGGCCCACGCGCGCTCCCGCGAACGCTCGTCCAGGGCCTCCCAGGGCGGTGCCCCCGCCTTCTCCGAGACGCTCCCCCCGTGCCCGCGGAGATCGACGGTCAGCACGCCGAACCCCTTGCGCTGCAGGTACTTGGCGATGTCCACGACCTGGTTCTGATCGCAGCCGGCGTCGTGGATCAGCATCGCCGCCGGGGACCTGCCCTCCTTCCCCGTCGGCTCGTAGTACGTCGCCGCCAGGGTGACGTGGTCCTCCGTCTCGATCCGCACCGCCTCGCTCGGGTCGGCTCCCGGCGTGGCGGCGGGCGGTGGCACGAGGAGCGGGTGAGGATCGGCGAGCGGCAGGGCCGCGAGGACGAGAGTCAGGAGCATGCGTCGGATGGGGGGAGGGCTCGCCGTGCCGGGAGCTGGGGCGCTTCTCTGGGGTCGGGGTCGAGCTGGGGGTCTCGACAGCCGGGCGGCGCCCGGAGGGCGCGAGTCTAGCCCCGGAGGTCGAGGTCGCAAGATCTACCGGATCGGTCCGCGGCAGCAACCCAAAAAATGGGCACGCTGCGCGGCGCCGGCGTCGCGGGAGCGCTTCCAACCCGGGCGAGCGGCTCGATTCCGCGTACGATCCTGGGTCCGTCGCGCACTCCCCCCCCGCGGGACCGTCAGCCGAGCTCGAGCTGGCGGCGCGCGTCGACCTCGTCGCGGTTCAGCGCCTCGACGGCCTCGCGCAGGCGGCCGTGCAGGTCCCAGTCCGCGTCGATCGCGCGCCGCACGGTGCGCATCTGCTGGATCGCCATGCGGAACACGCGGCAGACGTCGCCGGGGGTGGCGTCGGTCACCCCCTCGAGCTCCTCGAAGCCCGCCCCGTCGAACCACGCGAGGACGGTGGCGGAGAGACCCCAGTCGGGACGCTTCATCGCCGGCTGGATCCCGAAGCGCGCCTCGAGCGCGCACAGCTCGCCGACGACCGCGCTCGCCCGGTGGCGCAGGTCGCCCAAGAGGCGCGCGGGCACGAACGCGCGCTCGAACGGGCGGCGGTCCTCGAAGCAGATCCCGACGAAGACCGCCGCCAGCGCGCGCGGCGGCTCGTCCTCGAGGACGCCGCGGAAGAGCATCTCGGTGACCTGCAGCTCGTACCCGTTGAGGGCGCGGGCCACGCGCCCGCGGGCCGTCAGCCCCTCGCCGTCGAGGTAGCCCAGCTCGTCGAGCATCGCCAGGTGGGCGTCGACGATGCGGCGCTGGATGCGCCGGTGCTTGTCGAGCGCCCGCTCGGTCTTGTCGCGTGCCTGGTACTGGTTGAACGAGCGCTCCCAGGCCTCGTGCACGCGGGCGCGGCCGAGCTTCTCGACCAGGTGCAGCAGCGTCGAGTATGCCAGGCGGAAGCGCGAGAGCACCGGCTCGGGCTCGCCGGCGGTCAAGCGCGCCAGGGGCGCCTCCAGGATCTCGCGCGGCCCGACCAGGGAATACACGAAGCCCTGCTCGTCGATGCCCTGGCGGCCCGCGCGGCCGGCCATCTGGAGGTAGTCGCGCGTGCGCAGCCAATCGACCTCGACGCCGTCGAACTTGCGCAGCCCCTGGAACACGACCGAGCGCGCGGGCATGTTGATGCCGAGCGCGAAGGTCTCGGTCGTGAAGAGCAGCTTGAGCAGGCCCGCCGTGAACATGCGCTCGACGACCTCCTTGTGGATCGGCAGCATTCCGGCGTGGTGGTAAGCGACGCCGCGCCGGGTCATCTGGAACAGGTCGCTCGCGAGCTCGCGCTCGGACAGCTGGAAGAGCCGCACGATCTCGTCCTGCAGCTCGCGCATGCGCCGCCGCTCGCCCGCGTCCAGGAGCTCGCGCGCCTCGCTCTGCCGCGCGAGGCGCTCGCAGTCCCGGCGGCTGAACGAGAAGACGAGCGCCGGCAGGAGCCGGCGCTCTTCCAGGAGGTCGAAGAGGCCGCGCGGGTCCGGCGGGCCCTCGTCCCCGCGCCGCCCGCGACCGCCGCGCCGGCGGCCGCCCGCCGCTCCGCGGCCGGCGTGCCCGCGCGCGCCGCGCGCGCGCGGGCCGTTCTTCTCGCGCGTCTCGCGCGTCTCGCGCTCGCGCGCCTCGAGCTTGGCGATCCGCGCGAGCTTGCTCACGGGGAAGGCGCCGCGGGCCGGCGAGTACAGCCAGTGGTCGAGGGGGACGGGGCGGTGCGTGGAGCGGATCACCTCGATCTCCTGCGGCCGGATCTCGCCCAGCCACCCGCCGAGCTCGCGCACGTTCGAGATCGTCGCGGAGAGGCAGATCAGGCGCACCTCCGGCGGGAGGAAGATCAGGCTCTCCTCCCAGACCGAGCCGCGGTCCCGGTCGTCCATGTAGTGGATCTCGTCGAAGACGACGAACTCGACGCCCTGCAAGAGCCCCGGGTTCTCGAAGATCGCGTTGCGCAGGATCTCGGTCGTCATGATCAGCACCTGCGCGTGGGGGTGCAGCGTCACGTCGCCGGTCATGATCCCGACGTCGACCTCCGGATCGTCGCGGAAGTCGCGGAACTTCTGGTTGGAGAGCGCCTTGATGGGGGAGGTGTAGATGCAGCGCCGGCCGAGCCGCACGGCGTGCAGCATCGCGTACTCGGCGACGAGCGTCTTCCCGGCCCCCGTCGGCGCCGCCACCAGGACGTTGCGGCCGGCGCGGATGCCCTCCACGGCCCGCATCTGGAACTTCGAGAGGCGCAGGCCCTTCCACTCCGTCACGGGGCTGGGTGCGTCGCGCTCGGAGGGCATGCTAGCCCGGGTCACTCATGAGCCCTTGCGCCCGACGTCGCAGATGCCGCCGGATTGCGGCTTTGCGACCGAGGCGCCCGATTTCGATCGGGGCGACCGCGACGGGTCGCCCTGGACGGCGAGGGAGCAAAGTCGCGAGCTGGCGAGCGGATGCGGCGTCTGGCGTGGAGGCTCATGAGTCACCCGGGCTAGGCGCGGGCCAGGAACGGGCAGCGCTCTTGAGCCGCCCCTCCGGGCGCGGTATCTAAGCACCCGGGGACCGCCAGAGGAAGCTGGCCTGGCGGCTCCTCCAGCATTCGAGGCGGCCTCGCGACGTCGGGAAACCCCATGGAGCCACACATGCAGACCGAACTCGGCAGCTTCCAGCGCCACCTCGCGAGCCTCAAGCTGATCTCGCGCCTGCTGGGGCACGAGCTGCACGCCCAGGGCGGCAGCCAGACCCTGACCCTGACGCGCGAGGAAGTGCTCGAGATCCAGACCGCCGTCGACCTGTTCATCGAGCAGGCCGGACGGCGGGCCTCCGGCGGCGTCGGGCTCGGCTCCGATCCGATGCTCGTGCCGACCCGCAACTGACGGGCGGGCATGGGCCGTTCCCGCGCAGCACGGGCGGCGGGAGAGCCCGGCTCGCTCCGGCGGCGCGGGCGCCTGCCCCTCTCGCTGCTCCTGATCCTGTGCGTGCTCGGCGTCGCCTGGACCGTGCGGCGCCTCTCGAGGAGCGCGCGCGCGAGCGGCGTCGCGGTGATCGACGCGCGGCGCTTCCGCCTGCAGACCGACACGCCCTGGACCAGCCCGACGTGGGACGAGCGCCTCGGCCAGGTGCTCGGGCGGCTGGGCGCCGTGTCGGCGCTCGATCGGCCGGCGATCCGCGAGCTGTCGAGCGCGGTGGATGCGCTGTCGTTCGTCGCCGAGGTGGGCGAGCCCGAGGTGCTCTGGCCGGACGGCTTGACCCTCCCGCTGCGGCTGCACGTCCCCGTGGCGTGCGTGAAGGCGCGCGACTCGGTCTTCCTGCCCGTGGCCGAGGACGGGACCGTGCTCGACGGGTCGAGCGCCTACCCGCACGAGGCCTACGGGGCGTGGCTGCCGGTGATCGGCCCCAACGACGGCGCGCTCGCGGGCGCGCGGCCCGGGGAGGTGCTCGTCGAGCCGCGCCACCTCGACGCGCTCGCCGTCGCCGTCTCGATGTGGAACCACCTCGGGGTCGCGGACCTCGTCGAGATGGGACGCATCTTGATCGACGCGAGCCACGAGCGCGCGCCCGACGGCCTGCCGGGCGGCGTGCGGCTCGACCTCGAGCGGAAGCGCCGCATCCTGTTCGGCCGCCCGCCCGGCACCGGCCACCCCGGCGAGCTGCCCGAGCCTCTCAAATGGGCGCACGTCGCCGAGGGGCTGCGGCGCTGGCGCGCGCGCGAGGACTGGGCGCTGCTCGACGTGCGCTGGGACCAGGCCGTGGTGGTCTGCGAGCCCACGGGCGCGGACGGCGCCGCGGACGCGACGGACGACTAGGCGGGATCGCGTGGCACGCCTCGCCCTCATCGTCTCGTGGGCCCTGGGCCTCCTGCCGCTCTTCCCGCCGCTCGCCGCGCTCTTCCCGCGCGAGCTGTCGCGCGTCGGGCTGGTGCTCCTGCCGTGGATCGCGCTCGCCGGGATCCCGGACGTTCCGACCCCACCGCGGAGCCGCGCGGCGCGCGAGCGCTCGCGCGAGCTCGCCCTGTGCCTCGCGCTCCTCGGCCCGGCCCTCGCCGCGGCCTGGGCCCTCGACCGGTCCCTGGGGCACGCGGGAGCGGGGATCGCGGCCGGCGCCGGGGCGGGCCTCGTCCTCGGCCTCGCCTGGGCGCGGTCGAGCGCGGCGCACGGCGTCCACGAAGCGCGCTACGCGCTCGCCTGGCTGATCGGGGTGCCGGGGCTCGCGCTGCTCGCCGGCGTGCTCGCCGCGGCGGGCTCGGAGGCGGGGTACCTGGGCGCCCTCGCGCGCACCAGTCCCCTGGGCTGGGCCTGGTGGCGCGCCGCCGGGGGAGCGTCCCCGGCCGGCGCCGTGATCGTCGTCGTGCTGCTCGCCCTCGCGGGCGGCGCCTTCGCGCGAGGCTCGCGCGCGGCGGGGTCCGCTTCGTGAAGGCAGCGCCGGTCCTCGCCAGCGCCGTCCTCGCCGTGGCCGCCGCGTCGAGAGGTCCCGGGACCCCGGCGGCGCCGCGCGCCGCGCCCCAGGCGCAGAGCCGCACGGCGAGCTTCGAGCTACGCGGCCCGCTCGCACGCGCCGAGTGGGCCCTTCGAGCCGGCGCCGCCCGCACGGTGCTCTCCGCCGAGCTGCGCGCCGGCGAGGTGCGCCGCCTCGAGCTGCCCTTCGCCGGCGGGGCGCTCGCGGACCTCCCGCCCGAGCTCGTCCGCCTCGAGCCGCCGGGCGCGCGCGCGACCTTCGACGCCTGGCGGCCAGCGCCGTCCCTCGACCTGCCGGCCGGGCTGACGGCGCGCCCGCGGCCGCCCGTCGGCCGCGCGCGGCCCGCGCTCTCGGGAGCGGCGAGCGCGCTGCTCCTCGCCGCCGGCGTCCTCGCCTTCGCCGCGCGCCGCCGGGCGGCCGCGTGCCTGGCGGCGGGGCTCGCCGGCGCCGGCGGCGTCGCGCTCCTCACCCTCTCGCGCGAACCGCCGCGCGCCGCCGAGCGCGTGCTGGAGGGCGACGCGAGCGGGCGCTGGATGGAGGTCGAGGCCGCCTTCGAGCGGCTCGATGTGCCCGCCGGGGACGTGCGCGGAGTCGAGTTCGAGCCCGCGGCCGCAGCGGCCGCCCCGGTCGTATGGACGGTGGAGCTCGACCCGCGCGGCGAGCGCTGGAGCGCCGAGCGCCGCGGCGCGCGCATCTGCCGCCTGTCGCGCTTCGACCCGCGGGCGAGGCGGCTCGAGCGCGAGCTCAACGCGTGGGGAGCGCTCGAGGCGGCCTGGACCCGCGCGGCGGTCGGCTCCTGGTCGTACCACGGCGCCTGGCCGCTGGGGACGGCGCTGCCGCCGCAGCAGGGCGGTCGCGGCGCGCCGGGCTGGCTCGCCGCGGGGCTGCCCCAGGGCGTCGGCGTGCTGATCGCCCGCTGGAGACACGCGGAGGGCGCCGAGACGACCTGGATCCGGCTCGTCGGATTCTGACGAGCTCCCGACCATTGCCGGGGGGCTGCCGCGCCGTTACCTTCTTGCACTCTTTTCTGCACGCCCCCTTCCGAGCGACCCGCGCCCCCGCCGCGGACCCGGCGAGATGACCACGACGCACGTTCGCGCCCAGGACACCGAGGAGCGCTGGCTCCTGTACGACGCTTCCGAGCACAGCCTCGGCCGCATGGCGGCGGCGATCGCCGTGCGGCTGATGGGCAAGGACCGCCCGAGCTACACGCCGAGCGAGTGCGGCGGCGCGCACGTCGTCGTCGTGAACGGCGCCCGGCCGCGCCTCTCCGCGAAGAAGGAAGCGCAGAAGACCTACGCGCACTACAGCGGCTACATGGGCGGCCTGAAGATCGTCCCCCTCGAGAAGGTGCGCGAGCGCCGTCCCGGCGACATCGTGACGCTCGCGGTCCGGCGCATGCTGCCGAAGACGCGCCTGGGGCACGACATGCTGCGCCGCCTCAAGGTCTATCCCGGCCCCGAGCACCCGCACGCAGCCCAGAAACCCGTGAAGGTCGAGAGCCTCTGACATGGCCGTCCAACATCCCTGGATCTGGGGCCTGGGCCGTCGCAAGTCCGCGGTCGCCCGCGTTCGGATCAAGCCCGGAGCGGGCGGGTTCATCGTCAACGGCAGGCCGATGGACGAGTTCTTCCCGACGATCCAGACTCGGCGCCAGGCCACCTCGCCCCTGCGCGCGACCGAGACCGAGAGCGCGTTCGACGTCTTCGTCAACGTGTACGGCGGCGGGCCGACGGGCCAGGCGGACGCGGTCTCCCTGGGTCTGGCGCGCGCGCTCAAGTCGCACACGGCGACGCACGACGAGGCGTTGCGCCACCACGGCCTCCTGACCCGCGACGGGCGCATGAAGGAGCGCAAGAAGTACGGCCGCCGCGGGGCGCGGCGCGGATTCCAGTTCTCCAAGCGCTGATCGCTCGGCGCGGGCGGACGCTGTCCACGGGGTCACGATGGCCGGCCACTCGCACTCCGCCAACGTCAAGCACCGCAAGAACGCGGTCGACGCCAAGAAGGCGAAGATCTTCAGCAAGCTCGCGCGCCACATCATCTCCGCGGCGCGTCAGGGAGGCGCGGACCCCGAGACGAACCTCAAGCTCAAGTACGCCGTCGAGAAGGCCCGCGCGGCCAACATGCCCAAGGACAACATCGAGCGGGCGATCAAGCGCGGGACGGGGGACAAGGACGGCAGCGCCTTCGAGGAGCTGATCTACGAGGGCTACGCTCCGGGCGGCGTCGCGCTCCTGGTCTGCTGCCTCACCGACAACCGCAACCGGACCGCGCCGGACGTCAAGAACATCTTCGAGAAGGCCGCCGGCAGCATGGGCGGCTCGGGCTCGGTGGCGTTCCTGTTCGACTTCCGGTCGATCTACGTCGTCGAGACGGGCGAGCGCAACGAGGAGGGGATGATGGAGCTGGTGCTCGAGGCGGGAGTCGAGGACCTCGAGTTCGCGCCGGACGTCACGACCCTCTACGCCGACCCGGCGCGGTTCCTGGAGGTCAAGTCGGCGCTCGAGGCCACCGGCATGACCCTCTTGTCCGCGGAGACGGGATACGTGCCCAAGAACACGGTGCGCGTCGAGGACAAGGAGGACGCGAAGAAGATCCTGCGCCTGATCGACAGCCTGGAAGAGAACGAGGACGTCCAGAACGTCTACGCCAACTACGACGTGGACCCGGCCTGGCTCGAAGAGCTACAGTCCTGAACGTCCTTCCAGCTTCGAACGCGACGCCGGGCGACCTCCTACCTCCCGGCGCCTCTCGACCAGGAGTCCGGACCCATGGCCAAACGCACGGTGCGCGTCGTAACGTCCGACGAATCCCTGATCGCCTCGGCCCGCTCGGCGGTCGGATGCCTGCCGGAATGGGACTTCGTGCAGCTCTCCTCCGACGAGGGGCTGGCCTCCTCGCCGCCCGTCGCGGGCGACGTGATCCTGCTCGACGCCTGGCTCCAGGGCGTCAACGTCTACGAGGTGTGCCGCAGGCTCACGGGCCGGACGAAGTGCCGCACGTTCCTCGTCGTCGATGCGGGCAACGACCTGGCCGAGCCGATCGCGCGCTTCTGCGGGGCGACCGGCGTGCTGCCGCGCCCCGTCGCCCCGAGCACGCTGCGCATCGCGCTCGACGTGACGGCGGCGCCGCCCTCGCTCCTGCCGCACGATGACCGCGAGCGCCAGTCCTTCGACCTGCCCGAGGCGCTGCTGGTCGACATCACGACCGGCAAGCGCGACGAGCGCCTGATCGACGCGCTGATCGACCCCGAGACCGGGCTGTTCAACTACAGCTTCCTCAACTACAAGCTGGACGAGGAGTTCAAGCGCGCCAAGCGCTTCGACCAGCCGCTCGCCTGCGTGATGCTGGGCTTCGAGGGTCAGGCGGACGAGGAGGTCCTGCGCGAGCTGGCCGCGATCTTCCTCGAGTCCTCGCGCGACACCGACACCCTCGGGCGCTTCGACGAGAGCTCGTTCCTGTTCCTCTTGCCGAACACGGGACCCGACGGCGCGACGGTGATGGCGTACCGCGTGGCCGAGCACGCCGAGCAGCGCGAGCTCGCCGACCTCGTCGGCGACCCCGTCGAGTTCTCGGTCGGTATCTCTTCCTACCCGCACCCGGCGATCCAGAAGCGCGAGCACCTGTTCGGCCGCGCCCGCGACGCCTTCATGGACGCGCGGCGGGAGGGCGGCGGGGTCGTGCGGGCGACGTGAGGGCGGCCACCAGCCGGCGGCTCAGACCTCCAGCGCCGCGCCCCCCTCCGGCAGCCCGATCAGATCCGCCACCGCCCGCCCGAGCTGCGCCGGCGTGAACGGCTTCGCGAGGAAGCCGCTCTCGGTCTCGATCCCGTGGCGCTCCAGCTCGCCCGCGGTGTAGCCGGACATGTAGAGCACCGGGCAGTCCGGCTGCACCTCGCGGACGGCGGCCGCGACGCTCGGTCCGGAGCCCTGCGCGAGCACCACGTCGGTGACGCAGAGCGCGACGCCGCCCGAGCGCCCGCGCAGCGCGGCGACGGCCTCGGCGACGCCGGCCGTCGTCAGCACTTCGTAGCCGAGCCGATCGAGCGACTGCCGCACCGTCTCGCGCACGGTGGGGTCGTCGTCGACGAGCAGGACGGCGCATCCGTCGCGCGGCGGCGGATGAGCGGGCGGCGCGCCGGTCTCGGCCGCGTCGGCGCGGGCGCAGGGGAGCTCGAGCACGAACGACGTGCCCCGGCCCGTGACGCTCTCGACGCCGATCGTGCCACCGAGCTCGGCCACCGCGGCCTTCACCGTGGCGAGGCCGAGGCCGGTGCCCGCGGCGCGCGTCGAGAAGAAGGGCTCGAAGATCTTCTCCCGCAGCTCGGGCGAGATCCCGACTCCGGTGTCGCCGATCGTCAGTCGGAAACGCCCGGGCTCCTGCGCGTCCGTCGTCTCGAACCGCAAGGTGCCGCCGTCCGGCATCGCCTCCTGCCCGTTCACGGCGAGGTTCACGAGGATCTGGTCGACGCGCCCCGGGTCGCCCGTCAGCGTGGCGTCGGTGGCCTCGAAGCGCGTCCGGATCGTGATCCTCTCGCCGAGGAGCCGCTCGAGGAGTGGTCGCAGATCGTCGATCGCCTGGTGGATGTCGATCGGCCTGGGCGGCAGCGGTTGGTGGCGGCTGAACGCGAGGAGCTGACGGGTCAGCTGGGCGCCGCGGTCCGCGGCGGTCGCGATCTGCTCGAGGAGCGGGCGGTCGCCGGAGCCCTCGAGCGCGAGCGACGCGTTGCCGAGGATGACCGTCAGCAGGTTGTTGAAGTCGTGCGCGATCCCGCCCGCGAGGCGGCCCAGGGATTCGAGCTTCTCCGCCTGGCGCAGCCGCGCGTGGGCTTCGTCCTCCGCCGCGCGCGCGCGCTCGAGGGCGGCCAGGCTCTCGGACAGCTCGCGCTCCCGTTCGCGCAGGCGGTCGATCGTTCGACGCAGCGCGCCCGCGAGGAGCGTGACGAGCAGCCCGGAGAGCACGACCATGCGGACCGACGTGAGCCACGCGTCGGCAGCCAGCGGCGGGGCGGGCGTGATCCAGCCGCTCGCCGCCGCCGCGTGCGCGAGCGCGATGACGCCGGCGGCGAGGCCCGTGTAGAAGAGCGCGAAGCGCGGCCGCACGAGGAGCCCGGCCATGATCACGCCGACGATCAGGACGTTGGTGCGCGCGGACGTGCCGCCCTCGGCGATCTCCATGAGCGCCCCGATGCCGATCGCGATCGCGGGGAACGCGTGACCCGCGGCGGCGATGCGGCCGGTCCGGACGAGCGCGAGCGTGAGCGCGGCGCCGACGAGGCCGATGCCGACGACCACCCACAGGTGTGCGGGCACGTCGCGCCCCGCGAGCTGGGGGAGCAGCGAGAGCGTGGCAATCCCGGCGAGCAGGCCGCCGATGGCCAGGAACCGCGCGCGCTGCGACGCGTCCGCGTCGAGCGCTCCCGGCGGCGGCAGCAGCGGGGCGAGCCAGCGGTCGATCGAGAATCGGTCCATCGTCATCGGTCCGCGCCGTGCCCAGGCGAGCCCCGAGGGAGATGATGCCGGAGCGGCGCGCTCCACACCACAGCCCGGGCGGGCGCCGCGGAAATGCTGCCCCACCCCACCCGCATTGGGGGCAAGATCGAGGGCGGACGCCTGGCCCATGAATCCTCGCTTGCCCGTTCCGGTGCGTCGCATCTGGCGCCTGTTCGAGGCCCGTCGCGCGCTCCTTTGGGGGGCGCCGGAGCGGGCCTTGGCGCTCCTGCGCGACCCGAGCGTCACGCTCTCCTGGCGCGCCGACGAGCTCCGCGCGCGCGCGCTGGCGGCGCTCTACCGCGCTGCGGCCGAGCGCTGCGCGGCGGGGCATGACGCCTCGCTGGCGCGCATCCTGTCGCTCGTCGCGGTCGAGGATCCGGCGCGTGCGCACGCCTGGCACCAGGAGCTCGTGCCGGGGCCGGCCGCGGAGCCCCCGGGCCGGCTGCGCGAGCTCCTGGCGCGGATGCGCGCGAGCTCGGGGTCGCGGGCGACCCCGCCCGGGCGCTCCGAGCGCGTGAAGGCGAGCGCGCCGAGCTTCCCGGCTTTCACGCGCGCGGGCTCGCGCGCCTTCCACCTCGCGGTCGACGACGGCGGGGAGTACCTGGTCGTCGCCGGCGAGTCGCTCGTCGTCGGACACGCGCGGGCGGGCAGGGCCGACATCCCGTTCCTCGCCGACCTCGAGTCGGAGCACGCGCGCCTCTCCTGGAGCGAGTCCTTCCACGGCGGCGCGCACTGGCGGGTCGAGCCGACCGCGAGCGGCGCCGCGTGGTTGAACGGACGCCGGGTCGGGTCGGCGACGATGCTCTCCGACGGCGACGAGGTGCGCCTCTCGACCAACGTCGCGTTCGTGTTCCGCTTGCCCGAGAGCGCCAGCGGCTCCGCCCTCCTCGAGCTCGTCGGCGGAGCGGAGGCCGAGGGGACGGTCCACGTGCTGCTGATGGTCCCGGGCACCTCCGGTCGCATCCGCATCGGTTCGCAGGCCCGGCGGCACATCCCCGTCGCCGGGCTCGAGCACGAGGTCAGCCTGGTGCTCGAGCCCGAGCACCTCAAGATCTCCTGCGCCGGCGGCGTGCGCCGCAGCGACGGCGGTGCGCATTCGGCGAAGGTGGAGGAGGCGCTCCCCTGCCCGCCGGCGGCGCGCGTCGACCTGCGCGTCAACGCCCGGCCTTCGCAGCGCCTGCCCTTCACCCTTTCCCTGCGCCCGCTCGAGGGTGCTCGGCGCGCGCCGGAGGGCGGTGCGTGCCCGCCGGGAGGCGGCGCGTGATGCGCTCCGCGCGCGCGTGGAGAGGCTGCGGGCGAGCCCGTAGGATGATGGCAGGCCCGCGTGTCCGGGAGCGCCGGCGCCCGGCAGGCAGGAGCACCGGCTGACCCATGGACTGGGAGGACTTCTACAACAGCTTCCGCAAGCCCGGCTTCGTCCCCGGCTACGAGATCCAGAATCGACTGGGGGGCGGCGCGTTCGGGGACGTCTACAAGGCGCGCAAGCAGTCGATCGGCAAGCCCTACGCCATCAAGTTCCTCAAGATCGAGGACGACGGTCAGCGCGAGGCCGTCGAGCGCGAGCTCGCGCAGGTGCGCCACTTCGCCGCCATCGACCACCCCAACCTGGTGACGATCGAGGACCTGGGGGCGGTGATGGGCGTGCCCTACCTGATCATGGGCTACGCCGGCGAGGACACGCTCGCGCGGCGGCTGAAGCGCGGGGCGCTCGACGCGGACGCGGCGCTGCTCTACTTCGTCCAGGCGTGCCGCGGCGTGCTCGCCCTGCACGACCGTCGGCTCGTGCACTTCGACCTCAAGCCGAGCAACATCTTCCTCAAGGGCGACGTCGCGCGCGTCGGGGACTACGGGCTCTCCAAGCTCCTGACCGACGGGCGCATGACGCTCTCCTTCGGCCGCGGCACGCCGCAGTACATGGCGCCGGAGATGCTGCGCAACCGGGCCGATCACCGGGCCGACGTCTACTCGCTCGGCGTCATCCTGTACGAGAGCCTGACGGGCGAGCTCCCGTTCAAGAGCGACGAGACCGGGGGCCTCGTGCTGCGCGAGCGCGACGATCCGCCGCCGTTCCAGGCCGGCTTTCCCGCCGCGCTGCGCGGCCCCGCCGAGTGCTGCCTGCGGCTCGACCCCGGCCACCGCTACTCCCACGTCGGGGAGCTGCTCGAGGACCTGGGACAGACCGCGCGCCAGGGCGACTCCGTGCGCTTCGACGTCGACGGCTCCGGCGCCGTGGCCGCGCGCGACGGCGCAGCGTCGGACGCGAGTGCCGCATCCCCCGCGCCCCCCGAATCGGACCGGGGCGAGCTCGGCGAGGCGGTCGCCGGAGGGCGCGGCGTCGCGGGGGCCGCGCGCAACGTCTGGGAAGGCCTGCGCGAGGCGACCAGCGAGGTCCAGGAGGCTTCGCGCAAGGCCGCCCGGAACGTCGGGCAGGGCCTCGAGGCCGCACAGCGCGGATCGCAGCGCGTCGTTCGCGACGCGCGCGCGACCCTGACCTCGGCCCGCCGCGTGCGCGACGAGGCGCGCACGAAGGCGCACGAGGTGCTCGAAGCGATGCGCGCGCGCAAGGGGCGCAAGCCGCTCGAGCCCGGGGGGCCCGGGGCGCCGGGGGACCTCGGGGCGCCGAGGGCGCTCGCCGCCGCAGGCGCACAGCGCGCCGCGGGCGGCGTCCAGGAAGCCGCCGGGACGGTGCCCGTGCCGCCGCGCGTCGAGGGCGGCCCGCTCGCGACGCTGCTGTCGACGATCGTCGTCGGCTTCGAGGTCCTCGGCTCGCTGGTCGGAGGTCTCGCGCGCGGCAGCGTGCGCTTCCTGCGCGGCGCGACGGACCGGCTCCTGCGCTCCTCCGGCGGCGTCGTGCGCAGCACCGTGCGCCTGCTCGTCTTCGTGCTCCTGATGGCCGCGCTGGGCGCGGTGGTGATGACCCTCGGGCTCCTGTTCGTCAACGCCGTCGGAGGCTAGCGGTGAGCGACTGGCTTCCCGACATCGCGCGCCTGCAGGGTTTCGACGACGAGGAATGGCTGCAGGTGGAGCGCGTCTTCACGGGTCGTCTGCTCGCCTACGTCGCGCGCCGCATCCCCGACCTGCAGGCACGCGAGGACATCGTGCAGGATGCCTTCCTCGGCGCGGTTCGCGGCATCCCGGCGTTCGATCCGCTCTACACCTTCGAGCAGTACCTGTTCGGCATCTGCCGCAACCGCACGATCGACTTCCTGCGCCGGCGCAAGGCGCAGACGCTCGGGCGGGTGCAGGAGGAGGGCGACGAGCCGCCGCTCATCGACGAGCTCGCCTGGGACGAGGAGACGCCGAGCCACATCGTCCGAGCGCAGGACATCCAGGGTCGGGGTCGAGAGCTCTTGCGCGACATCCTGCGCGACTGGGTGCAGGAGACGTGGCAGGCGCAGGAGTTCACGCGCCTCATGGTGATCGAGGCCCTGTTCTCCGGCGGCTGGCGCAACCGCGACACGTGGGAGCGCTTCGGCCTGCGCGACGAGACGGCGGTCGCCGGCATCAAGTTCCGCGCGCTGAAGCGGCTGCGCGAGCTGGCGGCCCAGCGCGACCCCTCGGGCGCGCTCGTGCCCGGCCTCGCCGACCAGGCCCACGACGGGAGCACGGGGCTGGACGTCGCGACCATCTGGCGCGCCAGCCGCCTGAGCTGCCCCGCGCGGCACTGGCTCGCTCGCGCGATCGCCGGCACGCTCGAGCGGGGCCCGGAGGGGTTCGTGCGCTTCCACCTCGACGAGATGGGCTGCGAGTGGTGCCGCGCCAACCACGACGACCTCGAGTCGAGCGAGGAGGATCTCGAGCCGCTGCTCGAGAGGGTGCGGGCCTCGACGGCGCGCTACCTGCGCTCGAAGACGATCCCGTCCGAGCAGTGAGCGAATTGACCCGCGCGGACGCTGCCCCTACGCTGGGTCGCCTGCTCATGGCCGGAGGCAGCGAGTACATCATCGTCGCCAACCGACTTCCCGTCCGCAGAGCGACCCGAGCGGGACTCGCGGTGTGGCGCACGAGCCCCGGGGGTCTGGTCTCGGCGCTGACTCCGGTCCTGCGCGAGGTGGGCGGTACGTGGATCGGCTGGTCGGGCGCGAGCGGGAGCGCCCCCGAGCCCTTCGACCACGAGGGGATCCGGAATCTCCCCGTGCCGCTCTCGCGCGCCGAGGTCGACGGCTTCTACGAGGGCTTCTCGAACGGCACGCTCTGGCCGCTCTACCACGACTGCGTGCGCGCGCCGCAGTTCCGTCGCCGCTGGTGGCAGCCCTACGTGCGGGTCAACGAGCGCTTCGCGGAGGCCGCTGACACCGCCGCCCCGCGCGCCTCGCACGTCTGGGTCCACGACTACCAGCTGCAGCTCGTCCCGGGGATGCTGCGCCGCCGGCGGCCCGACCTGAGGATCGGCTTCTTCCTGCACATCCCCTTCCCGCCCCAAGAGCTGTTCGCCCAGCTCCCCTGGCGGCACGAGATCCTCGAGGGGCTGCTGGGCGCGGATGTCGTCGGCTTCCAGACGCGGACGGGGGCCGAGAACTTCGCGCAGCTCGCGCGGCGCTACTGCGGCGCGACGACCCCGACGGCGGGCACGCTCTCCCACGCAGGCCGCACCGTGCACTGCGGCGCCTTCCCGATCTCGATCGAGTTCGAGCGGTTCGCGGGCGAGGCTGCCGACCCGCGGGCCCGCGAGCGCGCCGCGGCCGTGCGCCGGCGCCTCGGCGAGGGGCGCCGCATCTTCCTGGGGATCGACCGGCTCGACTACACCAAGGGCATCGACATGCGGCTGAAGGCCTTTCGCCAGCTGATCGAGAGCGGCGCCGCGACGGTCGACGACTGCGTCCTCGTGCAGACCGCCGTACCCAGCCGCGAGCGCGTGGCCGCCTACAGGCGCGAGCGCCAGCGGGTCGAGCACCTGGTGGGGGAGATCAACGGCGAGCTCAGCGCGATCGGGCGCGTCGCCGTCCACTACCTGCACAAGAACCTCGAGTTCGCGGAGCTCGTCGCGCTGTATCTGGCTGCCGACGTGATGCTGGTGACGCCCCTGCGCGACGGCATGAACCTCGTGTCGAAGGAGTTCGTCGCCTCGCGCTGGGACGAGCGCGGCGTGCTCGTCCTGAGCGAGTTCACCGGCGCCGCGCACGAGCTGCGCTCGGCGCTCTTCGTCAATCCGCACGACGTCGACGGGATGGCGGCGCGCCTCGCTCGGGCGCTGGCGCTTCCCCAGGAAGAGCAGCGGACGAGGATGCGGGCGATGCGCCAGACGGTGAGGCGCTACGACGTGTTCCACTGGGCACGGTCCTTCCGCCACGTGCTGGAGGGCGGCAGTCCGAGACGATTGGCGTGGACGACGGCCTGAAAGATCGGCTGGGAGAGCTCGCCCGCGCTCCCGTGCTGCTCGTGGCGAGCGACTACGACGGCACGCTGGCCCCGATCGTCTCGGACCCGGACCGCGCCCTTCCGGAGCGCGAGTCGGTCGTCGCGCTGCGCAACCTCAGCCAGCTCGATCGGACCCACGCCGCCGTGATCTCCGGCCGCGCGCTGCGCGACCTGGAGGCCCTCGCGCGCCTGCCCGCGGACATCCACCTCGTCGGCAGCCACGGCAGCGAGTTCGACGTCGGGTTCGCCGAGAGCCTGGCGCCCGAGGCGCGGGCGCGGCGCGAGCGGCTGGCCCGGGAGCTGGCGGCGATCGCCGCCAGCTCCGAGGGCCTGGCGATCGAGGAGAAGCCGGCGAGCGTCGCCCTGCACTACCGGAACGCGGACGGCGCGGCGGCGGCGCGCGCGGTCGAGGCCGTCGTGCGCGGTCCCGGCGCCCGCGAGGGGGTGCACACGCGGCACGGAAAGAAGGTGGTCGAGCTGCTGCTCTTCCCGACCGACAAGGGGCGGGCGCTGGAGAGCATCCGTCACCGCGTGGGCGCGACCGCGGTCCTCTTCTTCGGCGACGACCTGACCGATGAGGACGCCTTCCGCACGCTCACCGGGCCGGACGCGTCGGTCAAGGTCGGCGAGGGCGAGAGCGCCGCGCGCTTCCGTCTCGGCGGGACCGAGGACGTCGCGCGCGCGCTCGCGCTGCTCTACGAGCTGCGCGAGGACTGGATCACGGGCGGCCGCGCCGTTGCGATCGAGCAGCACTCCGTCCTCTCCGACCAGCGGACGGCGGCGATCGTCACCCCGGACGCGCGCATCACCTGGCTCTGCCTGCCGCGCCTCGATTCGTCGGCCGTGTTCGCCGAGCTGCTCGGCGGGCCCGCGGCGGGCGCCTTCGCGGTCCGCGCCGCGGACGGCTCCCCGCCCGCGCGGCAGGAGTACCGCGCGGGCTCGATGACGCTCGTGACGCACTGGCCCGAGTTCAGCGTCACCGATTTCCTGGACTGCTCGCAGGGTCGACCGCGCCAGCGCGCCGGCCGCTCGGACCTGATCCGCATCGTCGAGGGGCGCGGCGCGGTCGAGGTGGCGTTCGCCCCGCGGCTGGACTTCGGGCGCGTCCAGACACGGCTGCGGCTGCACCCGAGCGGGCTGCGCGTCGAAGGCGCCCTCGAGCCGCTCGTGCTGCGCGCGCCGCGCGTCCCCTGGCGCATCGTGCACGAGGGCGGTCACGACACCGCGATCGCGAGGCTCGAGCTCGCTGGCGAGCGCGTCGTGCTCGACCTGCGCTTCGGGACGGGGACGCTCGAGGACACCGCGCACTCGGGGCCCGAGCGCGGCGACCTGACCGACGCGTACTGGAGGACGTGGTCGGGGCGCCTGCGCCTGCCCGAGGTCGAGCCCGAGCTCGTGCTGCGCAGCGCGCTCCTGCTCAAGGCGCTCTGCTACGCGCCGAGCGGGGCGCTCGCGGCGGCGGCCACGACGAGCCTGCCCGAGGACGTGGGCGGAGTGCGCAACTGGGACTACCGCTACTGCTGGCCGCGCGACGCGGCGCTCGCCGCGACGGCGCTCGTGCGCCTGGAGAGCCCCGGCGAGGCGATGGCGTTCCTGGACTGGATGCTGCAGGTCGTCGACCGCTGCGTCTCGCCGGCGTACCTGCAGCCGCTGTACGGCCTCGCCGGCGAGACGGTCCCCGCCGAGGCCGAGATCGCCGAGCTCGCGGGGTACCGCGGCAGCCGTCCGGTGCGCGTCGCCAACTCCGCGGCGCGCCAGATCCAGCTCGACGTGTTCGGGCCCGTGGTCGAGCTCGTGCACGAGCTCGTTCGGCGTCAAGCCCCAGTGTCCTCGGAGCACTGGCGGCTCGTCGAGGCGCTCGTGCGCGGGGTCGCCGAGCGCTGGCGCGAGCCCGACCACGGCATCTGGGAGGTGCGCCTTCCGCCGCGACACCACGTGCACTCCAAGGTGATGTGCTGGCTGACGCTGGACCGCGCAATCGAGATCTCGCGCGCGTTCCTCGAGCAGGATCGGGAGGACTGGCGCGAGCTGCGCGACGAGATCGCGGAGGACGTGCTGCGGCGGGGATGGAAGCCGTCGGTGGGAGCGTTCACGGGCAGCTACGAGGACGACGAGCTGGACGCGTCGGCGCTGGTCGTCGGTTTGAGCGGTCTGCTCGCTCCCGATGATGAGCGCTTCGTGCGGACGGTCGAGGCCGTGGAGCGGGGGTTGCGCCGCGGGCCGACGGTATACCGGTACCGGTTCGACGACGGGTTGCCGGGGACGGAAGGGGGGTTCCATCTGTGCGCGGGCTGGCTCGTGCGTGCGTATGGGTTGATCGGGCGCAGGGAGGCGGCGTGGGAGCTGTTCCGGGGGATGGTGTCGTTGGCGGGGCCGACGGGGGTGTACTCGGAGCAGTACGGGGCGGTGTCGGGGAGGGCGCTGGGGAATGTGCCGCAGGCGTACTCGCACACGGCGCTGATCGAGTGTGCGGTGGGGTTGGGGGATTGGGGGTAGGGTCGTCCAGGGGCCCCGTTTCGTGCGCGGGGGGTGGGACCGGTTCATTGGCGCGCACCGCCCCCTGGGGCTTTCGGGCCATGAACTGTGCCCACGCGCGAAACGCCCTGGACGACCATGATGGGTTGATGGGTTGGCGCGCGTCGGCGCATCGCGCATCGCGCATCGCGCATCGCGCAGTATGTGCCGGAACGAAGCGGCACATGTTCTCGAGAAAGGTGGCGACTCGCGCGCGCGAGCCAAGTCTCAAGTCATGGAAGGCCGGCCGACCTTCTCTTCGAGGTGGATCATGCTCGATGGTTCCATGTGTCGTTCGAAGCGTTCGAGGATCGAGCGCTCGTCGGGTGCCGCGCACGCGAAGCGTCCCGAGCTCCAGGGCGTCGTCGTGCACGCGACGATGAAGCTGCGGCCCGGGCTTCCGAGCCTGCGCACGCCGCGGGCGTACCGGCGCATCGAGCACGCGATCCGTCAGGCGAGCGACCGGCACGGGGTGCGGATCGTCGAGTACAGTGTCCAGTCGAACCACCTGCACTTCATCGTCGAGCCCGGGAGCAAGCGCGATCTCTCGCGCGGGATGCAGGGACTAACGATTCGCTTGGCGAAGGCCCTGAACGCGCACTGGTGCCGGCACGGCAAGGTCTTCCTCGAGCGCTACTTCGCGCGCGCGCTGACCAAGGTCACCCAGGTGCGGCGGCTCTTCCGCTACGTCCTGAACAACGCTCGCAAGCACGGGGTGCCGATCCCCGCGGGCCAGGCGGACCCGTACTCGTCGGCGCGCTGGTTCGCGGGCTGGGCCGAGGACGTGAAGCGGCCGAACCGCAGCTCGCCGGTCGCGATGCCGGGGTGCTTCGAGACGGCGCACTGGCGCATGGGCGGACCATCGAGCGTGGACGAGGTGCCCGGGCCGATCCACTTCTTCCCGGTGCGCTGAGCGTGCGGGCGCCGGGCACCCTTCCGGCGGGCTGGCGATGGCCCTGTGAGATGCACGGGCGGATTGGTGGCCCGAGCGGCCGTGCTGCCCTTCCGACGGGCTCTGACCCGCGGCCTTTCCAGGGTGTGTCGGCGCGGGGCAGTCCCCCGGCCCAAGGGGCGTGCGGGGGTTCTCGGCCCCATCGGAACCGGCGGACCGGTCACGAGCGCCAGCGGGTCCGGTCGGCTCCCTTGGCACCGGCGCCGCGCACGCCCGGCCCCCGTTCGAATCGGCGGACCGGTCTTGCCCCACCCCCAGCGCCGAGTGGGCCGGGAAGCTGGCCGACGTAGGCCTTCCTCGGGAATGCTTGCGCTCGGCGGGCTTGCCCCGCAAGTCGCTCGGCTAGCATGGCGTCCTCTCTCCCGCCTGCGGGCGGTGCAGCCCATGCCGACCCCTCCGCGCCACCTGGCGAAGCGATCGGGCGCGCTCGCCTTCGTCCTCGTCTCGCTCGCGCTCCCTGCGCTGGCCGCTGCGAGCGGCGGGGGCCTGGAACGGGCGCTCGAGGCCGTCACGGTCGAGGGGCTCCGGCGCGACCTGGCGTGGATCGCGAGCGACGAGAGGGGCGGGCGGGACACGCCGAGCGCGGGGCTCGAGGCGACCGCGCAGTACCTGCGCGCGCGGCTGGTCGAGCTCGGGTTCCAGGCGGGCTCGAGCGAGGGGTTCTTCTACGAGTACCCGCTCGCCCACCGCGAGCTGGACGCTGGACGCAGCTACCTCGAGGTGCGCGGCGGGGGCGAGCCGCGGCGGCTCGCGTTCGGCGTGGACTACTTCATCGGCCGGAGCTCCGAGCTCGGCGACTGGAGCGTCCAGGCCCCCGCCGTGTGGCTCGGGGACGGCAGCGACCAGGACGTGGATGCGAGCGACCTCGCCGGCAAGTGGGCAGTCGTCCGCGACGGCGCCGGGTCGGCGCGCAAGACCGGGGAGCGCGCCCGCGAGCGCGGTGCCGTCGGACTGGTGCTGCTCGAGGGGGCCGGCGGGAAGCCGTACGCCGAGCGCTTCGCCCGGATCTCGGCGTCGCTCGTGCGCTCCTCGGCGGGTCGGCCGAGCGAGCGCTCGCGCAGCGGCGACGACTTCCCCAAGGTGTTCGTGAGCGCGCCGGCGGGGCGCGCGATCGTGGGCTCCGCCGACCCGGCGGTGGGCGGCGTGCTCGGGGTCACGATCGCCGAGGAGCGCCGCCTCACGAGCCCTGGGGGGCGGGCCTTCCTCAAGAACGTCTGCGGCTTCTGGCCCGGGCGCGACCCCGAGCTGCGCGAGGAGGTGATCGTCCTCAGCGCGCACTACGACCACATCGGCGAGCGCGAGGGCGAGGTCTACAACGGCGCCGACGACAACGGCTCGGGCACGGCGGGGCTCCTGGCCCTCGCCGGGGCGCTCGAGGCGTACGGGCCGATGCGCCGCTCGATCCTCTTGATGTGGGTCTCCGGCGAGGAGAAGGGGCTGCTCGGCTCGGAGGCGTGGACGCGCCGGCCGTGGCTGCCGGGCGAGTGCTTCCCTGTTGCGAACATCAACATCGACATGATCGGGCGCAACCGGCCCGACGACCTGTTGATCACCCCGACGAGCGACCTCGCGGGCGAGTACAACGGCTTGACGCGGCTCGCCGAGTCGCTGTGCGGCAGCGAGGGCTTCGGCGGGCTGCGCAGCGCCGACGAGTACTGGAACCGCTCCGACCAGAAGAACTTCGCTCAGCACCTCGGGCTGCCCGTCGCCTTCCTCTTCGCCGACGTCCACGAGGACTACCACGGCCCCGACGACACCGCGGACAAGATCGACTACGACAAGGTGCGCCGCGTCACGCGCCTGGTGCTGCGCATCCTCGACGGGCTGCAGACTGGCGAGCTGAGGCTGCACGAGCGCGCGATCCCCTCGCAGGCGGAGTTCTGCGCCAGGGTCGCGCGCGCGAGCGCCGAGCGCGACCTCGAGCGGCTGCGCCGCGGGGTGGAGAGCTTCCGCAGCCGCAACGCCGGCCGCTACCCCGACAGCCTCGCCGTGCTCGTGGTGCGCGACGAGGACGGCGCGACGCTCCTGGGCGTGGAGGAGCTGCCGAGGGACCCGTGGGGGAACGAGTACGTGTACGTCGCTCCGGGGCCCGAGGAGGAGGCGATCTACTCGAGCTACGGCAGCGACGGGGCGCCGGGGGGCGAGGGACCGGCGGCGGACGTGGTCTTGGACTGACGGGCGACCCACGCTCGGTGCCGGAATCCACGCCGGAGCCCGGCACCGAACGCAACCCCTTCAGGGCACGATCTCGAGGTGCATCCGTCCACTTTGGAACACCACCGTCCCAGGGCTTGGCACGACGAACCAGCTGTCGACGGTCGTTCCCGCGAGAACCGCGCCCGCCGAGCCCGGAAGCTCGAGCGACGTTTCGGCCGTTCCCCAGACCGGGTCGAGGACGCCCCGGCGGAGGGTACGGAACGGGAAGGCACGCGGAGCCGCCGTACCGTTTGGTTGGGCCGTGAGGGCGTGTGCGTAGCCCATGCCCGCGTGGGCCTGCGACTCGAACCAGAGCTCCTGCCGGCCGCCCGCAGAGGCAGAGATGCTGCAAGCGGACGCGTGGATTCCCTGGAAGGGGCTGTAGCGGATTCGAGCGATCTCGACCTCGCTTTGGGCCGAGAGTGTTATGTCGCCGAAGGCGACGATGCCGCATCCTGTGGCGGGGCCCGTACCCACGGGAAGCGTCAGCAGTAGCGTGGAGTTCACGTACAGCTCCGCGATCCCTGCTTGGATCTCCAGGCGGTAGTTGTTCCAGCGTCTCGTATCGAGGCCGGTTCCGATCGAACCGCAGTTGTCGTTGCGCAGATACACGTTCGTTGCCGAGATCATCACGTAGAGGAAACGTCCCTCGCTGTCCCCGACTCCAATCTGGAACCCAGCTCGGTCACAGCTGCCCTCGAACGTGGACGAGATGACGTTGACGTCCGCTTCCAGAGTGAACGCTCCCGCCACGAAGTCCGTCTCGGGAGTAAAGGCTTGGTAGTAGGTGTACTCGCTCCGCTGCGAGGGCCCCATGTGGAGAACTCCTCCCTGGATGCTGGGCGGGGGTCCCATGGAGCAGCCCGGTACGCCACAAAGTCGCTCGAGCCAGAATCCTTGGCCATCAGGTAGGCCCCGTGCTGGATCGTACTCCTTCCAGACTTGTGCCGTCGCGCCGGTGGCGAGCAGCGGTATGGCCATCAGGGGAGCTATGGCCTTGCTCAGCGGACGTATCGTCTTCCGAAGCTGGTTCAGTACCCCGTTCCATGTCGCCCAAACGACGGGCTCGGCGAGCCCGTGTACCGGTTCCAGGAGCAAGCGCGCCAGAGAATCGCGGAGCGAGTCGTTCAGCAGGCTCGCCCTCGACAAATCCAGGTTCATCACGTTCATCCTCCATGCCAGGCGGGTGAGGGAAACCGATCCGCTGGACTCAGAGGAGGAGGGGGTCGCGAGTGCGCCAGAACCAGCCTGGATTCTCCCGGCATCACGCGCAACCCTTCTCAGAGAAAGGACTTGCAACGTCTCGGAAAAAGGGAAATTACATCGTTGCACCTCGCACAGCAGCCCCGGAAGGCTCTCGGGGCTGAAGTAGGGGTACTCGAGCGACCGTTCCAGAAGCTCGAACTGCCGCTCTCGGTCGAGATCCGCCCACCACCGCTTCGCGGTACGGGCGAACTCGGAGACGTAGGGATCGGCTCCGGGCCAGATCTCCACAACCTTCGTCAGCAGGTTCAGGGCGCCTTGGAGATCTCCGCGGCATTCGAGCATCAGCGCGTAATCAGCGAGCAGCGCTTGGTAGCGGTGCCGCGCAAGAAGCCCGTCGAAGATCGCCTTCGCGCGATCGAACTCGCCGTGGAGCCACAGGAGGTTCGCTCGAACGTGAAGGGCGCTGTGTCCAAGCTCGGCGTTCTCCTCTTCGATCCGGTCGATGATCCGTTCGGCCTGAATCCGCTCACCCCTGCGGAGATCCGCGTTGGCGGCCATGACCAGCGCCGGCTCGGAATCCAGACCTCCTGACCTACCCCACGGGCGAGGTGTCCGGTCAGGGAGGCTCGGCGGAGGGTCTCGTCCCGGTCCCGCGGCGCTCGGGGAGACACTCGACCGCCGGTCGTTCGAAAAGCGGACAGGTTTGGGCTCGCACCGCCGCAGGGCCAATGTGGCCGCTGCGGCCTCCGAGGGCGCATTTCGGGCAGGCGTGTCAGGAGATCTGGAATCCGGGAGTCTTTCCAGAGCGGCATGAAACTTGTCCGCTGCCCGCTCCGGTCTGTCTTGCATGAGGAACACGGCTCCGAGGATCGTGTTCGTGAGTGGGTCGTCGACTGGGATCTTGCCGAGTTCGGCCCAAGCCTCCGCTGCGGCATCGGGTCTGCCCGCCAGGAAAGACAGCAGCCCGGCGTGTCGCCTTTCGCTTTCCGCTGAACGATGCAACTGGGCGACCAGCCCAGACGTCACCGTGCCCTGAATCAGACCTCGCGCGAATTCGCCAAGGACGAGCGACTCATTGTCCAGAGACTCGGCAGCCCCTCGGGGCACGACTGCTTTCGATAGGATGGCGTGGGCCACCCGGACGATGGCTCGTTCCACTTCCAGTCCGGGCAGGCTGGGAGCCGAGTTCGCGGCACGGTCGAAGTGGGCGAGCGCTGCCTTCAGGGCAGTCGCGTGAGTCGGCTGACTCGACGACTCCAGGCGCATGATCGCCCCGGGAAAGCTCAGGCGGTAGACCTGATCGAAGTCCAGGTTGCCGACGAGGACTTCTCGTCCCAACCGCCATTCCGCTTCCGCCCGTCTCGATGCAGCTCGAATGCTCGTCGTTCGCAAGGCCATTCCTCCGACGGCGACGAGCAAAAGGAGAATCACTGCCACGAATGCCCTCAACGCTGATCGATTGGCCCAGGCGGCTTTGACCGCGCGTTCGGCCGACCAAGTCGATCGAGACTGGATCGGTTTCCCTTCCGCAATGCGCTCGAGCTCGAAAGCAAGTTCCCTGGCCTTCTGAAAACGCCGCGCCGGATCCGGATCGAGGGCCTTCGTGAGGACGACCCGGAGGTCGCGGGGAATCCCGGATCGGAACCTTCGTTGAGCGGATTGGTTCTCGATCTCCCATAGGATCTGGGCAGCGGAACCCCCGCGATTGGGGAGTCGGCCCGTGAACACATGATAGAGCGTCGCTCCCAAGCCGTAGACATCTGCCCTGCCATCCACTTTATGATGGTCTCCGCGGAGCATCTCCGGGCTGGCGTAGGCCAACGTTCCGACGAAGTCGCCCGTGACGGTTCCTGTCGGATCCGCTGGATCCCTGGCTAGGCCGAAATCCGAGAGGAAGACCTGTCCGCTGCGAGCCAGCAGGATGTTCCCGGGCTTGACGTCGCGATGGACGAGTCCCGCTTGGTGGAGTGCCTCGAGGGCGTGGGCAATCCGAATCCCGACGTTCAGGAAGAACTCGGTCGGGTTGCTCGTTCCCAGATCGCGCTTCGCGGTCTCCCTTGCACCGTCGCCACTGTCCATCCCCAGCACCGAGATCAGATGGGCAAGAGTGGCTCCGTCGACCCACTGCATTGCAAAGGCCAGAACGGGGCCCTCGAGGGTGAGGTCGTAGACCTTGACCACGTTCGGATGGTCGACTCGGGTGAGGCTCGCCACCTCGCGCCGGAACCGCTCGCGAGATCCAGCGTGGTGCAGCAGTCCGGGCCTGAGGATCTTGAGCGCTACTTTCCGCCCGGCTACGGCTTCTTGCGACGCGAGGAACACCGCGCCCGTGCCGCCCTCCCCCAGTTTGCGCAGGACCCGATAGCCGGAAACGCTCGGGAAGCCCGTCGTTGGAGCGCACTGCGGGTAGGCCGCCACGTCGCGCGCCAGCAGGAGGAGGTCCCGGCCCCGAGCCTCGAGGTGCCGCCGCTCCAAGAACAGTGCGCGCAGATCTGGATCTTCACCTCCCTCGGCAGCTCTCAGAACGGTCTCGAACACGCGATCTAGGAAGGCGTCGTCGTCCAAGTCCTCCGAAGGCTCACGGTAAGGGTCGATCATCGGTCCTGCCGAGAAAGCAAGCGGTTGTACTGCTCCGCGCCCTTTCGCAGTCGGTAGCGCACTGCGCTCAGGCTCGTCCCAATGCGCGCGGCGATCGTCGCGAGTTCCATCTCCTCGAAGATGCGAAACCGCACAACGAGTGCGTACTCTTCGGGAAGCCCACCAAGGGCGATGAGCATCTGTTCGGTTCGCTCGCGGTGGGAGGCGATTCGGCTCGGTGTGGTGGAGACGAGGGGGCTGGGGACAGGCCCTTGTTGGCCCCGGGTCTCTGTGTCGTCGAGCGAGACCGGGGGTTCTCCGCCCCCGCGCTTGGTCGCCGTCGCCCGGTCGACGGCGTCGCGGATGCGGTTCTCGGCGATGCTCATCAGCCAGGCTCGGAAGGGCCGGATGCCGCTCCACTTGTGCTCATTACGAGAACGCCAGGCCTGCAGGAGCGTGTCCTGCCAGATGTCCTCCGGAGTCGAGAACCGCCGGAGCTGGTCGCTCATCCGCCAGCCGATACGAGCCATGAGGGCGGCTGGAGAAGCCCACTCGATGACTCGATCGAAGCCTTCCGGTTCGTTCAAGTCCAACGGGCGCGGTTCAGCCGCCTCCGATCCCGTCTCCCGATCCACGCGGTCATGATAGCGAGCTCAGGGCAAAGGCCGCACGGGACCGGGTAACTCGGTGTGGCGCGACTCGTTCGACCCCCCCTAGCGCCGCGCCGCGCCCGTCAGTCCGCCAGCGCCGCCCGGGCCAGCGCCAGCCGCGCGATCGGCACGCGGTAGGCCGAGCACGAGACGTAGTCGAGGCCGAGCTCGTGGCAGAACTCGACCGAGCGCGGGTCGCCGCCGTGCTCGCCGCAGATGCCGAGCTTGAGGCGCTCGCGCGCGGCGCGGCCCTTCTGCACGGCGATCTGCATGAGCTGGCCGACGCCGTCGCGGTCGAGGTGCGCGAAGGGGTCGTCGGGGAAGATCTCGCGCTCGACGTACTCGGGGATGAACTTGGCGCCGTCGTCGCGCGAGATGCCGTAGGTCGTCTGCGTCAGGTCGTTGGTCCCGAAGGAGAAGAACTCGGCCGTCTCGGCGATGCGGTCGGCGGTGAGCGCGGCGCGCGGGAGCTCGATCATCGTGCCGACGAGGTAGTCCAGGCGCCGGCCCTTCTCGGCGAACACCTGCTCCGCCGTGGCGCGCACCTCGGCCGCCTGGAGCTCGAACTCCTTCGCCGTCCCGACGAGCGGGATCATGATCTCGGGCACCGGGTCCTTCCCCTTCCGTTCGGCGACCTCGCACGCGGCCTCGAAGATGGCGCGCGCCTGCATGCGCGTGATCTCGGGGAACGAGATGCCCAGCCGGCAGCCGCGGTGGCCGAGCATCGGGTTGAGCTCGGTCAGCGACTCGACCTTGACCTTCAGGTCGTGCGCCGGGACCCCGAGCGAGCGCGCGAGCTCCTCGATCGCCGCGTCGTCGTGGGGCAGGAACTCGTGCAGCGGCGGATCGAGCGTGCGGATGGTCACCGGCAGGCTGCCCATCGCCTCGAAGATCCCCACGAAGTCCGCGCGCTGCAGCGGGAGCAGCTTCGCGAGCGCTCGCTCGCGCTGCTCGGTCGTCTCGGCGACGATCATCTCGCGCACTGCGTTGATCTTGTGCTCGCCGAAGAACATGTGCTCGGTCCGGCAGAGGCCCACGCCCTCGGCGCCGAGCGCGACCGAAGTCTCGCACTGGTCGGGCTGGTCGGCGTTCGCGCGCACGCGCAGGCGGCGCGTCGCGTCGGCCCACGCCATCAGCGAGCGGTACGCCAGGTAGATCGGGCTCTCGCGCGCGGCGTCGCCCTCCGGGTCCTGGTCGAAGATCGCGCGCAGGATCTCGGACGGCTGGGTGTCGATGTGCCCTTCGAGGACCTCGCCGGTCGTCCCGTCGAGGCTCAGGTGATCGCCCGCGGCCAGCTCGCGGCCGGCGACGCGCACCTTCTTGGCCTTGTAGTCGATCTCGAGCTCGTCCGCGCCGACGATGCAGACCTTGCCCATCTGGCGCGCGACGAGCGCGGCGTGGCTCGTCATCCCGCCGCGCGCGGTGAGGATCCCGCTGGCCGCCTGCATGCCCTTGATGTCCTCGGGCGATGTCTCGTGGCGCACGAGCAGCGTCGGCTCGCCGCGCGCGGCGAAGGCGCGCGCCGCGTCGTTGGTGAGCGCGATCCTGCCCGTGGCGGCGCCGGGCCCCGCCGGCAGCCCCTTGCACAGCACGCGCCCCGCGCCGCGCGCCGCGGCGAGCTCCTTGCGCGAGAAGACCGGCTGCAGGAGCTGGTTGAGCGACTCGGGGTCGACGCGCTTCAGCGCCTCCTTCTCGTCGATGCGGCCCTCGGCGACGAGGTCGGCGGCGATGCGCACGGCGGCGAAGCCCGTCCGCTTGCCCACGCGCGTCTGCAGCATGAACAGGCGCCCTTCCTCGATCGTGAACTCGAGGTCCTGCATGTCGCCGTAGTGCTCTTCCAGCTTGCGCTGGATGCCGATCAGCTCGCGCCAGGCCTGGGCGTTGACGCCCTCGAGCTTCTCGATCGGCACCGGCGTGCGGATGCCGGCGACGACGTCCTCGCCCTGCGCGTTCATCAGGAACTCGCCGTAGAAGCGCTTCTCCCCGCTCGCCGGGTCGCGCGTGAAGGCGACGCCGGTGCCGGAGGTCTCGCCGAGGTTGCCGAAGACCATCGCCATCACGTTGACCGCGGTGCCCCAGTCCTCGGGGATGCGGTTCAGCGCGCGGTAGACGACCGCGCGCTCGGTGTTCCAGGAGCGGAAGACGGCGCCGATGGCGCCCCAGAGCTGTTCCTTGGGGTCGCCCGGGAAGTCCGCCCCGGTCCGGTCGCGCACGATCGCTCGGTAGCGCGTGACGAGCTCGCGCAGGGCCTCCTCGTCGAGCTCGTGGTCCTGGGCAGCGCCGTTCTCGCGCTTGACGGCGTCGAGAGCCTGCGAGAACGGGTCGCGCTCCTCGCCGGGCTCGGGGCCGATCCCCAGCACGACGTCGCCGTACATCTGGACGAAGCGCCGGTAGGCGTCCCACGCGAAGCGCGGGTTGCCGGACTTCCTGGCGAGCCCGAGGACGGTCGCGTCGTTGAGCCCGAGATTGAGGACGGTGTCCATCATCCCGGGCATGGACACGCGCGCGCCCGAGCGGACCGAGACGAGCAGCGGGTTCTCGGCGTCGCCGAAGCGCCGTCCCAGCGCCTCCTCGACGCGCGCCAGCGCGGCGTCGACGTCCGCTTCGAGCCCCTCGGGGTACTCCTCCCCGTGCTCGTAGAACCACGTGCACGTGCTGGTCGTGATCGTGAAGCCCGGCGGCACCGGCAGGCCGAGGCGACACATCTCCGCCAGGTTGGCGCCCTTCCCGCCGAGGAGGTCGCGCATCGTCCGATCGCCGTCGGCGGTGCCGCTCCCGAAGGAGTAGACGCAGGAGTCGGTGCGGGAGGCTCTCTGGGTGGTCGGGGTCATCGTCGTTGGATCCGCCAGGCGGGTCGGACCCCTTCCTCGGAAGGCGAGGCGGCGCCCCCGGCCGGGACGAGCGCGGGACTCTAGCAGGCGCGCGCGCTAGAGACCAGGCGCCGCGCCTCCGGGAGGCCGTTCCGAGGCTCTCAGGGCGTTCCGTCGCCGAAGTCGAGCTCGTCGATCTTCCACTCGCCTCCGACGCGGACCTGGGTCAGGGAGTCGGCCTCCTCCGCGTCCCTCACGGGGATGAAGATCGCGAGGTAGGTGTCGTCGCCGTCGCCCACCACCCGGCTCACCCGCTCGGGATCGCGCCAGTCGGGCACGAAAGCGTCCACGAGCTCGGTCCCGGCCCACTTTTCGTAGAAATCCTCTCTCACCATTCTTACGTCCAGCGTACGGCCTGCGGCCACGGCCCGGACGCGCGCATCGCGCGGCCCCAGGGGGTCGACCGCGGTCACCTCCAGGCGGCTGAGCCCGTAGCGCAGGAAGGGCTGGCGGCGCAACAACTCGTCCCGGAACTCGCGGTAGGTCGTGTGCGAGAGGCCGTTCTCCGCGCGGAACCGCGAGGAGAAGCACTTGAGCTCGAGCTCGCGCGCGTTCGCAAGGAAGGCCGTTCGGAAGGTCTCGAACGCCTGCCCAGGCTCTTTGAATCCAACCTTCAGCAAGTCCTCGTTCGAGGGAGGGCAGACGCACGCCGGGCCGACGAGGCCCGCGAGAGCGGCAAGCAGCGCGCTCGCGAGCCCCCAGCGCGCGGGCGAGAGGGGGCTCATGCCGCCGGATTCTAGCGAAGCCGCGACACGAACCCAGCGCCCGCAAAGTCCCCTCGCGCGAACCCGGACCGCCCGTCGCGTCGCGGAGTCCGCCTCGGCCCAGCCTCGAGGTTAGGATTTTGGGGCGACTCCCACCACACTCCACAGAACCATGATCCACCATCTCCACCGCAGATCTCTCCGGGGCCTCACGGGCCTTTGCCTGGTTCCCGGGGCCGCGCTCCTGGCACTGTCCTTGGGGCTGCCGCCCGTCGTGGGCGTCCCGCAGGACGGCGGCGACGAGGCGAAGCAGGACGAGCACGAGGGCCACGACCACGGCCAGGACGAGAAGAGCCTGCAGGGCCGTTACGGTGGCCAGGTCGACCCGGACGCCAAGCTCCTGATCGACTACGAGACCGACCAGCACCAGTTCGGCACCGTGCGCCAGGGCATGAAGATGGAGCACGCGTTCCGCATGTCGAGCGGCGGCACGGCGCCCCTGATCATCCGCCAGGTCAAGCCGACCTGCGGCTGCACCGTCGGCAAGGTCTCGACCAGGGAGGCCGAGGATGGCGAGTGGAAGCTCTACACCATGGGCGAGCCCATCGCGCCCGGGACCGCGATCCAGGTCGAGGCGGCGCTCGACACCTCGAACAAGCGCAACAACACCCAGGTCCGGATCAACGTCTACGCGAATGACCCCGTCGGCCTCCACACGCTCACGCTGGGGGCGACGGTCGAGCCTTTCATGACGGCGACGCCGACAGCGCTGATGTTCGGCGAGCTCAGCGAGGATTCGGTCAAGGAAGGCACCGTCAACGTCCGTACCGCGAACGAGCCGGTCATGCTGAGGATCGACGAGTCGCGCCCGGTGCCCAAGCCCGAGGGTCTCGTCGTCGAGCTGACACCGGTGAACCCGGGCGAGGACGGCCGCTCGTCGCACTGGCAGGTGAAGGCCAGCGTCGGGCCGAAGCTCCAGGAGGGCCCCTTCGGCTACCAGGTGCACCTCGTCAGCGACAAGGAGATGGAGAACGGCAAGGCCGAGCCGGACGGCTCCAAGGAGCCCTACTCCATCTTCGTCAACGTCAATGCGCGCGTGCTGGGCGTCCTGTCGTGCTCGCCGCAGTACCTCTCGATGGGCCTGGTGCGGCCCGGGCAGGTCGTCGGCCGCAGCGTCCGCATCCAGAACCACGACGAGACCTTCGAGCTCTCGAACGTCCAGGCGAGCGTGGTCGGCTACAAGGGCGAGGAGTTCCCCTGGGCCGAGTCGTTCACGACCAACCTGCGCCCCGTGCCGGGGCAGGACGCGGTCGACGTCGAGCTGCGACTCGAGGGCCTGCCGGAGGGCAGCGACGGCTCCTTCAAGGGGCAGGTGCTGATCCAGACGGGGCACCCGAAGAAGCCCGAGGTCGAGGTGACGTTCTCCGGCGTGTGTCGCGCGGGCATCGTGCGCGGCAACGTCCCCGTCGGCACGCGCCAGGTCCCCGTACGCGAGACGCCGGTCCCGCAGCCGAAGGAGAGCGGCGAGGAGGCCGGCAACGCCGTCGGCAAGAAGGACAACGGCGTCGAGAAGAAGGACCAGGCCGTCGAGAAGAAGGACGGCTCGACCGAGAAGAAGGGCGACGCCGCCGACAAGAAGAAGGACGACGGGTCCGGCGGGCGATAGGCCCTACCGATCCCGGCGGCTCGAACGGGGCGCTCGGCGGGTATCCCTGCCGGGCGCCTTTTCCGTCGCGCTCCGCTACCATTTCGCTCACAGGCCCTCACGGGCCCGTCCCGTGCTTCGCCCTGCGCGCACCCGAAGACCCCGAACGTGAGTCACAGCCTCGGCGAATCCCTCGTCTCGGCCGGCGTCATCTCCGCAGCCGCGCTGCGCGAGGCCCTGGCCTTCCAGCGGAACGGGGACGTCAGCCTCCAGGGCGCCCTCGTCCAGCTGGGCCACGCCGACGAGGCGACGATCACGCGCGTCCTGGCGAAGGAGAGCGGGCTGCCCTTCGTCGACCTCGACAAGGGCAAGGTGCCGCAGGCGGTCCTCGAGCGCATCCCGGCCGAGGTCGCTCGCGAGCAGGGGGTCCTGCCGTTGATGGAGAAGGGGGGGAAGCTCGTCGTCGCCATCGACGACCCCTTCAAGCGCATCGTCGCCGACCAGCTCCAGTTCATGATCGGCAGCGAGGTCGCCTGCGCGCTGGCGGCTCCGAGCGCGTTCCGGCGCGCCCTGGACCGCTACTACGGCGCGACCGAGGAGGAGGCGGTCGCCGCCAGCATGGGCGCGGCCGAGGACGGGGACGACGCTCCGATCGTCCGGCTCGTCAGCAAGATCTTCGCGGACGCGCTCGAGATGCGCGCGAGCGACATCCACATCGAGGCGGATCCGACGCGCGTCAGGGTGCGCTTCCGCGTGGACGGCGTCCTGCGCGACGTGGGCGAGCACCCCGTGCACCTCCACGCGCCCCTCACGAGCCGGCTCAAGATCATGGCCCGGATGGACATCGCCGAGAAGCGCAAGCCCCAGGACGGGCGCATCGGCATGAAGATCAAGGGGCGCGACATCGACGTGCGGGTCTCGATCCTGCCCGCGAACCACGGCGAGACCATGGTGATGCGCTTGCTCGACCGCTCGGCGAGCCTGGTCAGCCTGCGCGACCTCGGCTTCGGCGAGGAGGACCACCGCTGGTTCCGGCGCGTGATCTCCAGGCCGAACGGGATCTGCCTGGTCACCGGTCCCACCGGCTCGGGCAAGACGACGACGCTCTACGCGGCGCTCCAGGAGCTCAACCGGCCCGACGTCAAGATCATCACCGCCGAGGACCCGGTCGAGTACCACATCCGCGGCCTCAACCAGGTGCAGGTCAACCCGCGCATCGGCCTCTCGTTCGCGCGCATCCTGAAGGCGATGCTGCGCTGCGCGCCGAACATCATCCTGGTCGGGGAGATCCGCGACCTGGAGACCGCCGAGATCGCGATCCAGGCCGCGCTGACCGGGCACCTGGTCTTCTCGACGCTGCACACCAACGACGCGCCCAGCGCCCTCACGCGCCTCGTCGACCTCGGCGTCAAGCCCTTCCTGGTCAGCGCATCCGTCCAGGCGACCCTGGCGCAGCGGCTCGTGCGCCGCTTGTGCGCGGAGTGCGCGCAGGACTACGAGCCACCGGCCGCGGAGGTCGCCGCGATCGGGCTCGACCCGAATCAGGTGCGCGGCCGCAAGCTGCGCCGCCCGCGCGGCTGCCGCGTGTGCGAGGGGACCGGCTACCGCGGCCGGGTTGCGCTCTTCGAGACCATGGAGCTCGACAACACGGTGCGCGAGATGACCTTCCGTGGCGAGAGCCTGGAGGCGATTCGCGGGAACGCGCTCACCACGGGGGCGCTGCGCCCCCTGGTCCGCGACGGCGCCCGCAAGGTGCTGGAGGGGACGACCACGGTGACGGAGGTCCTGCGGGTGAGCCGCGCCTCGGACTGAACGAGCGAACGCGAGGGAGAGCCCAAGTGAAAGCTGACGACCTGATGACCAACGCGATCGAGGTCGGCGCCTCCGACCTGCACCTCAACCCGGGCCGGCCCCCGGTGCTGCGGGTGCACGGCAAGCTCGTGTCGATCGACGCGGACCCGCTCACCGATGCAGCCTGCCAGGAGCTGTGCAGGCAGCTGTGCGACGACAAGCACTGGAAGGAGCTCCAGGAGGTCGGGACGACCGACTTCGGGCTCCCGCACGCGAGCGGCAACCGCTTCCGCGTCAGCGTGATGCGCCAGCGCGGCCGCTTGACGGGCATCCTGCGCCTGATCCCGAGCGAGCTCCTGAGCTTCGAGCAGATCGGATTGCCGGAGGCCTCGCGCGAGCTCCTTCGGCGCCCGCGCGGCCTGGTCCTCGTGACCGGACCGACCGGGTCCGGCAAGACGACCACGCTGGCGACGATGATCGACTGGATCAACCAGGAGCTCGACCGCCACATCGTGACGATCGAGGACCCGATCGAGTACTTCCACAGCCACGGGAAGGGGCTGGTCACGCAACGCGAGGTCGGGACCGACGTGCCGTCGTTCCCCGAGGCGATGCGCCGCGTGCTGCGCCAGGACCCCGACGTCATCCTGCTCGGCGAGATGCGCGACCTCGACACGATCTCCTCCGCGATCACGGCGGCCGAGACCGGGCACCTGGTCTTCGGCACGCTGCACACGACCGGCAGCGCGCGCACGGTCAACCGGATCATCGATGCCTTTCCGGCCAACCAGCAGGAGCAGATCCGTGCGCAGCTCTCGGTCTCGCTCGTCGCCGTCGTCTCGCAGGTCCTGATGCCCCGCCCCGGCGGGAAGGGCCGCGTCGCCGCCTTCGAGGTCATGATCAACAACTCGGCGATCGGCAACCTGATCCGCAAGAACGAGACCAACAAGATCCAGTCGACGATCCAGACGTCGCGGCGCATGGGGATGGTCACGCTGGACGACTTCCTGTACGACCTGGTCCAGCGCGGCGAGATCGACCGCCAGACGGCGCTCGACTACGCCCAGGACCTGCGCGACCTCGAGAGCCGCCTGTGAGCGCGGACGCCCAGGGCACCGGCGGCCGGCAGCTCCTCGGCCAGATCCTCAAGGCGCGCGGGGTCGTGCGCGAGGGGCAGATCCAGCAGGCCCTCGCCGAGCAGCGCAAGCACGGCGGCCTGATCGGCCAGTGCCTGGTCGAGCTCGGCCACTGCACCGCGGGCGACGTGGCGCTGGCCCTCGCCGAGCAAGCGGGGCTCGAGGCCATCGACCTCGACCGGGTCACGCCCGACGCCGAGGCCATCGCGATGATCGACGGGACGGCCGCGCACACCTTCGGCGTCCTGCCGCTGCGCATGGAGGGCGGGACGCTCGTGGTCGCGCTGTCCGACCCCCTGAACACCGCGCTCCTCGAGGACCTCTCCTTCTCGACCGGCGTGCCCGTGCGCGGCGCGGTCGGGAATGCCGAGCGGATTTCCGCGCTCGTGAAGGAGCACTACGGCGAGGAGGCCTCGCTCAAGGACGCGATCGCCGAGGCGGCGCGCGCCGTCGACCGCGGCGGGGACGCGGAGAGCGCCGCCCAGAGCCGACCCGTGGCGCGCCTGCTCACCTCGATCCTGCACCGCGCCGTCAAGGACCGCGCGAGCGACGTGCACTTCGAGGTGTACGAGGGCGAGTTCCGCATCCGCTACCGCGTCGACGGTTCGCTGTACGAGATCGAAGCGCCACCCCCGCACCTCGCCCTGCCGCTCGTGGCACGCATCAAGGTCATGTCGGACCTCGACATCACCGAGACGCGCCTGCCCCAGGACGGGCGCATCGAGCTGTCGATCGAGGGCCGGCCGGTGGACCTGCGCGTGGCGACCTTGCCGGCTCAATCCGGCGAAGGTTGCGTGATGCGCGTCCTCGACCGCTCGGCCGTGAGCCTCGATCTCGAGGTCCTCGGGCTGCTCGACGAGGACCACGCCAAGCTCTCCGCCCTGACGCAGCTGCCGCACGGCATCGTCCTCGTCACGGGGCCCACGGGCTCCGGCAAGACGACCACGCTCTACGCGATGCTGTCGGAGGTGAACACCCCCGACGTGAAGATCATCACGGTCGAGGACCCGGTCGAGTACGACCTTCGCGGCATCGTCCAGATCCCGCTGAACGAGGAGATCGGCGTGACGTACGCGGCGATCCTGCGCACGATCCTGCGCCAGGACCCCGACAAGATCCTCGTCGGCGAGATCCGCGACCGGGACACGGCGTCCACCGCGGTCGAGGCGAGCCTGACCGGGCACACCGTCTTCGCGACGATCCACACCAACGACGCCCCCAGCACGATCACGCGCCTGGTCGACATGGGCGTCGAGCCCTTCCTGATCACGGCGACCCTCGCGGCCGTCGTCGCGCAGCGCCTCGTGCGCAAGGTGTGCGCGGAGTGCAAGACCGGCTACGAGCCCGAGGAGGAGATCCTGATGGAGCTCGGCGCCGACGCCCAGCGCCTGCGCGGGATGACCTTCTACTTCGGGAAGGGCTGCGAGCGCTGCTTCCACACCGGCTACCGCGGGCGCACGGCGATCTTCGAGATCATGCAGATCAACTCCGCGATCCGCCAGGCGGTGCTCGCCGGCGCTTCGATCGGCGAGGTGCGCGAGGCCGCGATCGCCGGTGGCATGCAGAGCCTGCGCCAGTCCGGCCTGCGCGCCGTCACGTCCGGCGTCACGACGGTCGAGGAGATCCTGCGCGAGACCTCGTTCTGATCCAAAGAGAAGGGAGGCGCCGCCCGGGGCGGCGCCTCCCTCTTCGACGTCAGCTCGACCTACGGGATGAAGACGCAGCAGAGCGCGTTGGTGGTGTTGAAGGCCGGGCCGCCAGCCGCGGGATCGCGGAACCAGTACTGCCAGTAGCGGAGGCCCATGCCGGGCGGGATCGCGACGTCCTTCTCGGCTCGGTTGCCCATGGCCAGCACCGGCGGAAGGACGCGGACGAGGCCGCCACCCGCGCAGAGGAATCCGTGGCCGAACGGGACACGGATCAGGGTCGCGCCATGGAAGAAGATGCCGTTATCGTTCGGCACGGGCTCCGCGCTGAACCGGTGGACTCCCGGAGCCACCTCGCCCTTGTACTCGATGCTGGCGCCGGGCCCGACCGAGGTCGGGTTCGACTGGCACACCTTGAGGCAGGGGCCCGCTTCCTTGCAGGAGATGCGCGCTTCGCCGATCGCGAAGTCCGCGGTGCTCGAGACGGAGATGGTGGACAGGTTGCAGGGCGCGTCGACCCAGAAGCCGAAGTGGGTCGCTCCGGAGGCGCCGCTCACGCTCGCGAGCATGAGCACCGCCATGTCGCCGTTGTCGGCCGTGCCGGTGACCGTGAAGCTCTGCGGAGCGAACGGGTTCGGCTCGATGTAGCAGTCGAACGCGTCGGTGCTGGGGGGCATCGTGTAGAGCGCCGTCGTCGACCCCAGGGTCCAGTAGATCTCTCCCGTGTAGCCGTGGCTCCAGGTGCCCCAGCTGGCGCCGACGGTCCGCTTCTCGTGCGTGGGGCTCAGGCCGAGCCCGACCGCCGCGTCGCAGGGAGTGGCGATCGAGATGAGCGGAGCGAAGTCCGCACAGGCGCACGTGAGCACGGTCATGGCCTGTCCGGAGGCCGCCTCGAAGGCGGTCCAGCCGCCGGCGATCGTCGTCGTCCCGGCGAAGCCGTTGGCACAACCGCCGTCGACGTCGGGCGGGGGCGGAGCGATCCGCGGGCCGATCACCGGAGGCGGCGTCCCGGTGGCGTTCGACTGGGCGACGGCCACGGTGGTGAAGAGAACGGGTGCGAAGAGGCCGATGGCGGCCCGGTGGGCGAGGTTTTTCATCGAATCGGGTCTCTCTGATTGTGGTTTCGTCCGCCCGGGGGCTCGAATAGCTTGAGCTCCCTCGCGGACCGGATCCTCGTGGATCACCACGAGGGTAGCATCGGACGCGGATTCCGGGGGCGCTCTGGACGACCCGAATGGCTCCGGGGGCGCTTCCTTTACTCGGCCGCCCGCCTTCCTCTTAGAATCCGCGCTCAGCGGAGGACGCTCTCGCATGCGCGCACCTGGCAGCCACACGCCGCGGAACCTGACGCATTCCTTTCGTCCTCGGGAGGCCCACGGCGGGCCGTCCCGGAGACCGCGGCCTCCGAGCGGGCTACGCCGGGCTCCCCTCGGTCTCGTCGACGTCGCGAACGGGGCTCTCTGACCCCCCATGGCCAAGCGACTCCAGCGCAGCGCTCCCAAGGTGCGCCGCGATTCCGCCGCCCCGTCCGCCGGAGCCCCGGCCGCCCGCGGCAAGGGCCGGCGGCGCGGACGCGTACGGTCGAGCCTGGTCACCGACTTCACGATCCAGCTGGCGACGCTGAGCGAGGCCGGGATCCCCGTCGTCCGGGCCCTCACGATCCTCGAGGGGCAGGCGCGCCCGGGCCCCTTCAAGAGCATCCTGCAGGAGCTGACCGAGGACGTCGCCGGGGGCACGCCCCTCTCGGAGGCGCTCGGCAAGCACGCAGCCGCCTTCGACAACCTCTACTCGAGCATGGTGCGCGCCGGGGAGGCGGGCGGCGTCCTCGACCGCGTCCTCAACCGCCTGGCGGCCTTCCGCGAGAAGGCGGCCGAGATCCGGGCGCGCATCAAGAACGCGATGATCTACCCGGCGGCGATCTCGATCGTCGCCATCGGGGTCGTCAGCTTCGTCATCGTCTGGGTGATCCCCAAGTTCCAGGAGATCTTCTCCTCCTTCGGCATCACCCTGCCCGGGATCACGCAGATGCTCCTCGACACGAGCGAGTTCGTCGTCGGCTACTGGTACCTCGTCTTCGGGCTGCCCGCCGCGCTCCTGGTCATGCACGGCGTCCTGATGCGCAGGAACCGCGGGTACCGCTACCGGATGCACAAGCTCCTGCTCAAGATACCGGTCATCGGACCGGTCGTCGCCAAGTCGGTCGTCGCCGGGTTCTCGCGCACCTTCGGGACGCTCGTGCAGGCCGGCGTTCCGCACCTCGACGCGCTCTCGATCGTCCGCGACGCCACGGGCAACGAGGTGCTGATGGAGGGCGTCGAGAGCATCCGCCGCACCGTGCGCGAAGGGGAGGGCATCGCGCGTCCGATGGGCGAGACGGGGCTCTTCGACGACCTCGTCGTCAACATGGTCGACGTCGGCGAGGAGACCGGGGAGCTCGACCGCATGCTGCTGCGCGTGGCCGATGCGTACGAGGTCCAGCTCGACCGCCAGATCGAGGCGATGTTCAAGGTCCTCGAGCCGGCGCTGATCATCTTGATGGCGGGCTTCGTGGGCGTCATCGTCGTCGCCCTGTTCCTTCCCTTGATCGAGATCATGGGCTCGCTCGGGGGACAGGCTTGATGTCCTTCGGCCCACCAGGAGAGCAGGCGCCGGCGCCCGCCGGGGGATGAGGGTCTCGCTGCGCGTCTCGGTTCTGCTCCTCGTCTCGGCGATCAACGTCGTCGGGTTCGGCACTGGCGTGCTCCTGATGACGCGCACCGTGGAGGCGGAGCGACGCGGCTACACGCAGGAAGTGTCGCGCAAGCTCGCCGACTTCGTGGGACGCAACGTGTCCGAGACCGAGATCCGCACCCCCGGCGTCCTCGCGTGGCCGCACTGGACGTGGCTCGCGAGCGACTGGAACTGGCTCGTCGATGCCGTGATCGTGCACCTCTCGCCGAACGAACAGGGCGAACAGGGCGAACAGGGCGAGCAGGGCGAGGGCGGAGCCGAGCCGCTGGGCGTGACGCTCAATCCGCTCGGCAGCTGGCACCGTCCGGTCGGCTTCGACCTGGAGGCGATCCGCGACGACATCCGGCGCGTCGTCGTCGACGGCGCTCCGCAGCGCTCCCAGCGGGGCGTCGTCGTCCCCGTCGAGGATTCCTCCGGTCGCGTCCGCGCCGGCCTGTGGTTCGAGTTCCGCTCCACCTGGAGCCAGCGCGAGATCGTGGCGAAGAGCATTCCGTGGTTCCTCACCTCCACCCTCGTGCTGACGCTCATCGCCTTCGTCGCCTTGCGCCGTCTGGTCCTCGACCCGGTGGCGCTCCTGGCGCGCGGTGCGCGGCGCGTCGGCGGGGGGGACTTCGCGGTGCGCCTGCCCGAGCCGCCGCGCCACGACGAGCTGTCCGACCTGGTGCGCGCCTTCAACTTCATGACCGGCGAGGTCGAGAGCTTCGGCTCGCGTCTCGAGCGCGAGGTCGACGAAGCGACCCGCAAGGCGCGCGAGGCCGAAGCCGCGGCGATGCGCCAGCGGCGGCTCGCCGCGACCGGCGAGCTCGCTGCCGGGATCGCGCACGAGATCAACAACCCCGTGGGGGGGATGCTGAACGCGCTCGAGGTGCTCGAGCGCGACGCGCTCCCGCCCGACAAGCGCACGCAGTACTTCCAGCTGGTCCAGAACGGGCTCGAGCGCATCCGCAAGATCGTCGGGCAGGTGCTGCACCTCGCTCCGCGCGAGGCGCCGGCAGGGCCCGTGCACCTCGCCGAGCCGCTCTCCGACGCGCTCGGTCTCGTGCGCCACCGCGCGGCGCGCGCCAACGTCCGGGTGATGCTGCGTTCGCAGGGACGCGAGGTCCCCGCCGACGCGCAGGGCGCGCTCGGCATCTTCGCGAGCCTGCCGCCCGTCCTGGGCGAGCGCCACGAGCTCGGCCAGGTGGCGCTCAACCTGCTCGTCAACGCGCTCGACGCGTTCGCCAGCGGCGAGCCCGGCGAGCGGCGCGAGGGCACGATCGAGCTGCAGCTCGAGCGCGAGGGCGACGAGCTGCACCTGTCGGTCGCCGACGACGGCCCCGGCCTCGCGGTGGAGCTCCTCGAGCGCGCGCCGGACCCGTTCTTCACGACCAAGGAGATCGGCGCGGGGACCGGCCTGGGCCTGGCGATCGTCCACAACATCGTGACCGCGCACGGCGGCCGGGTGTCGATGTCGAGCGCGCCCGGGCACGGCTTCCGCGTCGACGTCCACCTGCCCGCGTGGCTCCCGCGCAGCGGCGCGCCGGAGGAGCCCGGATGAACGCGTACTCGTCCTGGATCGCGATGGCGCTGATGCTCGCCGCCTCGGGTTTCTTCTCCGCGTCCGAGACGGCGCTCTTCACCCTCGAGCCGAAGCGCAGGGCCGCGGCGGGTCCGCGCGTTGTCGCGCTGCTCGAGCGCCCGCGCGACCTCTTGGTCACGATCCTGCTCGGCAACCTCGTCGTGAACCTGCTCTTCTTCGCCCGCGCCCCGCGCTGGCTCGAGCGCGCCGGCGTCGAGGGGCCGCTCTTCGCCGGCTTCCTCGCGCTCGTCCTCGTTTTGCTCCTCGGGGAGATCCTGCCGAAGACCCTCGCGCTGCGCGTGCCGCTGCTCCTCGCCCGCTCGAGCTCGCTGCCGCTGCAGGTCCTCGTGCGCCTGCTCGGTCCGGGAAGGCGCGGCATCAAGTTCGTGCTCGACCTCTTCCACCGTGCGCTCGGAGACGTCGCGCGCCCCGAGCCCGGCATCACCCCCGATGTCCTGGCCGATGTCCTCGAGAGGAGCGCGCGCGCGGGTCTGATCGAGCCCGTCGAGGCCGACCTCCTGTCGGAGGTGGTCGAGCTCGGCAGCCTGCGCGTGCGCGAGATCATGACGCCGCGCGTCGACCTCATGACCATCGACCTCGAGGACGACGAGGAGGAGCGCCAGGAGAGCCTGCGCGCCGCGACCGCCGCGCGCCGCGCCTGGATGCCCGTGATCCGCGGCAGCCCGGACCGGATCGTCGGCCTGGTCCAGGTGCGCGACTTGCTCGTGTACCCCGAACGCCCGCTCGAGCAGCTGGTCAGGCCCGTCAAGTTCGTGCCGGAGGTCGCGCGCGTGCTGGCCGTGCTCCACGCGCTACGCGAGGACCGCGCCGGCGAGGCGGTCGTCGTCGACGAATGGGGCGGCACCGCGGGCATCGTGACGCTCGAGGACATCTTCGAGGAGCTCGTCGGCGAGCTGCGCGCCGAGGAGGAGGGCGTCGAGGAGCCCGTGATCCCGCTCGGGGCGGGGCGCTTCCGCGTCTCCGGCAGCCTCTCCATCCGCGACTGGAACGAGCTGTTCGGCGCCCAGGTGGTCGCGACGGAGTTCGAGACCGTCGCCGGCTTCGTCATCGCCAGCCTCGGGCACATCCCGCGCAGCGGCGACCGGGTGCAGCTCGGGGGCGGCCTCGTCTGCGTCGTGGACAAGGTGCGCGGCCGGCGGATCCGCACCGTCGACCTGTTCGTCGAGCTGGAGCTCGCCGCGCGGGAGGGCCCGTGAATCCGGGCCTGGACCTGCTCGTCGTGGCCGCGGCGGTGCTCGCCAGCGCCGCGTACTCGGGCGCCGAGATCGGCTTCTACACCGTCTCGCGGGCGCGCATGGGCCTGCAGGAGGGGGCGAGCGGCCTGCGCGAGCGGCTGGTCGCGCGCCTGCTCGCCGACGACGCCGCGCTGCTCGTCACGATCCTGATCGGCAACAACCTCTCGATCGAGCTCGCGACGCACTTCAGCGAGGACGTCTTCGAGGCCGCCGGGCTGCGCCCTCCGCTGCTCGACCTCGTGCTGGCCCTCGTCCTGACGCCGCTCCTGTTCCTGCTCGCCGAGGCGCTGCCGAAGGACCTCTTCCGGCGCCGCCCGCACACGCTCGTCCTCGCGGTCGCCCCCTTCATCGGGCTCTCGCGGATCGCGTTCTGGCCGCTCGAGCGCCTCTTGCGCCTGTGGACGCTGTTCCTGGAGCGCGTCTTCCGCCTCGGGCCGCGCACGGCCATCCACCTGCGCGGACGGGCCGCTGTGAGGGAGATGCTCGCCGAAGGCCTGCGCTCGGGCGCGCTCCAGCCGCGCGCGCGGGAGCTCGCCCACAACGTGCTCGAGCTGCGCTCGATCCCCATCCGGAGGGCGATGCGCCCCTGGTCCGAGGTCGAGCTCCTGCAGAGCTCCGCGGACCCCGCGAGCTCCCTCGCGCGCGTGCGCGCCTCGGCCTACACGCGGCTTCCGGTCGTCGACGACTCCGGAGCGGTCCTCGGCTACGTGCACCAGCTCGACGTCCTCGTCGCCGGCGAGCCCCTGCGCCTCGCCGACCACGTGCGCGAGCTACGCTCCCTGCACCCCGACACCTCGGTCGACCGGGCGCTCGCGCGGCTGCGCACGAGCGGCGACCGGATGGCGGTGGTGGGGGAGCCGTCCGCCCCGCTCGGGATCCTGACGCTGAAGGACCTCGTGGAGGAGATCTCCGGGGAGCTCCCCGCGTGGTGAGCGGATTCCGCAGCGTGGCCGCAACCGACTGCCGCCGCTAGGATACTGGTCTCTCAGCCGGGCCGATCCGGTCCCGGGAGGTGATCCCCATGCCGACCCGCTCCCACCCCGCCTCCGGCCGCGATCCGCGCTGGAGCTTCGCCCTCGGCCTCGCCCTCGGCGCACTCGGCGTCGTCGCCGTCGGGTTCTCGTGGAGCGCGCCCCAGGCCGGCGGGCCCACCCAGGTGCTCCCCGGCGTGTCGCACGGAGGCACGGCCGACTCCAACAACCGGATGATCGCGGTCACCGGCGTCGACGTGACGGGCCAGAGCGTCCTGTACCTCGTCGACACCGAGGCGCGCCAGCTCGCCGTGTACCAGGCGAGCGGCGGGAGCGCCGGGACGCAAGGCCTCAAGCTCGTCGGCGCGCGGCGCATCGATCTCGACCTGCAGCTCGACGGCTTCAACGACAAGACGACCAACGGCAGCAACTCGCTGACCTACAAGGAACTCGAGGCCCAGTTCGTCGCGCAGGGGCTGATCGCCCCCGACGGCAAGTGAGCCCAAGCCCCCCGACAAGGAGACCGACCCCCGTGGCCGAAGACTACTACAGCTTTGACGAGGCCCTCGACCAGCTGCGCCTCAAGGAGGAGGAGCTGAAGCGCCTCGTGTCGGAGGGCGAGATCCGCGCCTTCCGCGAGGGCGACACGATGAAGCTGCGGCGCCAGGACGTCGAGAGCCTGCGCGCCGAGCTCGGGGGCGGCGGCGAGGTGGTCGACCTGGGCGTCGGCGCCGAGGAGCTCGTCTTCGAGGACGAGACCGGCCTCGAGGACGACACCGGGATGGCGACCCAGGAGATCGCCGACGTCGAGACGCTGATCGAGGAGGAGGTCGAGGACGTCGGCGAGCTCGAGCTCGACGAAGATGTCGAGGAGGTGCGCCCCGCGCGCCGCGCGGCGGCCGCGGTCGTCGTCGTCGCGGAGGACACCGAGGAGGAGACCTGGGTCAAGGTCGCCTTGATCGTCTCGGCCGTGATCCTGATCCTCGGTCTGCCCGTCGCGCTCTCGCTCGCCAGCGGCAACCTGAGCTCGACCGCGCGCAGCATCGCCGGCATGTTCCCGGGCACCGAGGGGCTGCCGCAGCCGAAGTAGCGCGCCGGCCCGACCCGGGACGGCTCCCCGCGCCTCGCCCGAAGGGGTCCGGCGCGCTCCAAGTCGGTGTTCCCTGGGCGCTTGAAGAGAACCGGGAGACGCCCGCGAACGCGAGGTTGGACTGGCCTTTCGAGACCGCTAGACTCGCCGGCGTTCCGTCAGAGAGGCGCAACGGGCGCTTCTGGACGGCCCCGAACGCTCTCGAGGACCAGGGAATGGACTACCAAGGATTCGCCTCCAGGACACGAGTCGCGCTCGCCGTCTCGAGCTTGCTCTTCGCCTCCTGCGTCACCCAGGAGCAGTACGACGAGTCCGTCGCCCTGGCGGACAAGTACGAGCTGCAGATGCACTCGGCGCAGGAGCGCGCCGCCAAGCTCCAGGAGGAGAACGACCGTCTGCGCGCCCAGCTGCTAGGGGACCAGGCCAGCGCCCTGTCGGACGCTTCCTGGGGCCAGTCGATGCGCGACCAGGTGGGCGAGCTGCGCAGGATGATCGACGCGCTCGACCACCCGCCGGGGGACATCGAGCGCTTCGACGTCGAGGGCGGCTACGTGTTCATGATCCAGGACAAGGTGCTCTTCGAATCCGGTTCGGCCGACATCGGGGCCGACGGGAGGGCGGCGCTGCTCAAGCTGGCCGCCGAGATCCGGAACGCCCCGCACGGCCGGATCGTCGTGCGCGGGCACACCGACTCCGACCCCGTGGTCAAGCCGGCGACGATGGAGCGCTTCCCCCACGGAAACCTCCAGCTCTCGGCCGCGCGCGCGGTTTCGGTCGGAGCGCTCCTGATCGGAGAGGGTAAGGTCAGCGCCCGCGACGTCGTCGTCGCGGGGTACGGCCCGTGGGAACCGGTCGCCAACAACGACAGCGCCGACAACAAGCGCCTGAACCGGCGCGTCGAGATCTTCGTCGCCGACGCCTAGGCCGGCCTTCTCGCCGGCTCCCGGCGCGATGCGCCTTGGACGGTCGTGCTCCGCTCGTGCTCCTGCTCGCCGCGTGCAGCGGCGGGGAGCGCGCTGCGCCGACCTGGCCCGAGCTGCTCGACGTCGAGCGCCTCGCGTTCGTTCCCGCGGGCGTGTGCCTCGTGCGCGGCGTCGACTGCTCGACGAGCGTCGATCTGCTCGTCGATCGCTTCGAGGTCACGCGCGGCGAGTGGCAGGGCCGGGCGCGGACCCACCCGAGCGCGGCGCCGGCCGTGTTCCTCGAAGGCTGGACGGCCGAGACGGCGACGTTGCCGGCCACGGGGATGACCCTCGCCGAGGCGAGCGCCTACGCCGCGGGCCGCGGGATGCGGCTGCCGACGGCGGCGGAGTGGATGCTCATCGCGGCCGGGACGCGGGCCCAGCGCTGGCCCTGGGGCACCGTTCCGCGCGACTCGGTCGCCAACACCTCCGACCTCGGCCTCGGCGCGCTCGCCAAGGTCGGCACCTTCGAGTCGGGCAGCACTCCCGCCGGCGTGCACGACCTCGTCGGCAACGCCTGGGAGTGGGTGCGCCCGCCGCTGCCGCTGTTCGCGTCCGAGGGCGCGGCCGTCGCGCCGTCGTTCGGGGCGCGGCTGCAGTACCCGCACTGGGCGATGGGCGGGTCGTACCTGACGCGCACCAGCCCGCTGCACGGGAGCGACCGCGAGGACCAGCTGTTCTTCCTCGCGATCGGCCTCTCGCCCGACCACCGCGCGGCCGACATCGGCTTCCGCTGCGTGGCGGCGGCCGACGATTTCCTGTGGGCGCGGGCGCGCGCCTGGGACGCTTTCGAGCTCGAGCCGCGGCTGCGCGCGGTCGGCGCGTCGCGCTCGTGGCGCCGGCGCTCCGTCCCGCTGCTCGAGGGGCTCGTCGCGCGGCCGGGCGCGCCGCGCTCGCTCGGCTGGCTCCTGGCGGGGGCGCGCCAGTGACGGGCGGCGGGGGCGCGCGCGGGCGGCCCGAGTGGGGGGCGGTCAAGAGCGCGCTCGCGGCGGCGGGCTTCCGGCCCTCGCGCCGGCTGGGCCAGAACTTCCTGCTCGACGACGCCTGCGCGCGCGCGATCGTGCGCGACGCCGGCGTCGGCGAAGGCGACTTCGTGCTCGAGGTGGGGCCGGGTTGGGGCGCCCTCACCGCCCACCTGCTCGCCGCGGGCTGCGAGGTCCTGGCGGTCGAGGTCGACCTGCGGCTGCTCGAGCTCGCGCGGCGCTTCCTTCCCGCGGGGCGCGTCGAGTGGGTGCACGCCGACGTCCTGCGCAGCAAGCGCGAGCTCGCTCCCGAGGTCGAGGCGCGCTTGCCCGCGGGCGCGCCCTGGCACCTGGTGAGCAACCTCCCCTACGCCGTCGCCGGACCGCTGCTCGCGCAGCTCGCCGCCCGTGATCGACCGCCGTCCTCGGGGACGGCGCTCGTCCAGCTCGAGGTCGCCGAACGGCTCGCCGCCCGGCCGGGGGACCCGGCCTGGGGAGCCCTCGGCGCGGTGGTCCAGGCGAGCCTGGGCGTGCGACTCGGCCGGCGCCTCGCCCCCGAGCTCTTCTGGCCGCGCCCCAAGGTCGAGAGCGCCCTCGTGCACCTCGCGCCCCTGCCCGAGCGCCGCCCGGCCGCGGACCGCGCCCGGCTCGCCGCGCTGGTCGCGGTCCTGTTCCAGCACCGGCGCCAGAGCCTCCTGCGCGTCCTCGCGCGGGCCCTGGACGACCGCCCCCTGGCGCGCGAGCTCCTGGCCCGGCAGGGGCTCGACCCGTCTTCGAGAGGGGAGCGGCTGGCGATGTCCGAGCTCTTTGGGCTGGCGGACAGCCCCGAATGGCGCCGCGCCTTCGAGCGTGCCTGAGGGGCGCGCCGTGCCAGGACGAAGCCGGCGGGCACCGGAAGCCGCGCGGGTTCTCTTCACGGCCTCCGAGCCGCGGCCGGGGGGTTTTGGAACCGTTCGAGGGGACGCCGTCGGAATCGGTGGAAAACCCGGCTGGCGCGCTTGGTCGGGCCCCGCTCGCCGGTGATATACTCCTTTTGGACTTGGGTTGGAGCCAGCCTTCCATTAGGAGGCGTGCCTTGGGGTGGGACCCCAGCCGGCAGCCTCATGGGGTCGCCGAGCGGAGCTGGCTGCGGTCCACGGGAAAACCCAGCACCGAGAGCCCTCAGCCGCGCGCGCCTTCCCCGGACCCGTGAGTCGTCGGTCGGGGACCCGCCAGGGGAGCTCCAACGAGCGTTGCCGATCGGGACGATCCCCGATCGCGAAAGCACCCCCCATCCTCACTCGTTCCCCGAAATCCTTCTTCCAAGCGGCCTTGGCGGGCCAGCGTTCCCCTTGTCGCAAGACGACCTCAGAGGCGCGATCGAGACGACCAAGCTCCGGGTCCCGATCGAGGACCTGGTGCGCGAGCGCGTCCCGAGCCTGAAGAGGACCGGGGCGCTGTGGGTCGCGTGCTGCCCCTTCCACGAGGAGCGCACCCCCTCGTTCAAGGTCGATCCGCGCCGCGGGACCTGGCACTGCTTCGGCGCGTGCGCTACCGGGGGCGACCAGATCTCCTTCCTGCAGCGGCTCGACCACCTCGAGTTCTTCGAGGCGCTCGAGATCCTGGCGGCGCGCGCCGGCGTCGAGCTGCCCCGCCGCCAGCGCACCTCGGTCGACGCGAGCGACCCGCTGCTCTTCGCGCTCGGCGAGGCTCAGGAGTTCTTCCGCCGCGAGCTCGCCGGACGCGAAGGTCGGATCGCGCGCGGCTATCTGGAGGAGCGCGGGATCGCGGCCAACACGATCGATGCGTTCGGGCTGGGCTATGCGCCTTCGCGCGGACAGGCGCTGGTCGACTTCGCGCGCTCGCTCGTTCGCGCGGGCCGCGTGCCCTCGATCGAGCCCTTCCAGCGGGCAGCGCTCGTGCGCTCGGGGGACGACGGGCACCATTTCGATTTCTTCCGCGGACGGCTGATGATCCCGATCCGCGACCTCGCCGGGCGCACGGTCGGGTTCGGCGCGCGCCGGCTGCACGACGGAACCTCCGATCCCAAGTACATCAACACCCCCGAGACCCCGGCGTTCCACAAGGGGCGCCTGATCTACGGGCTGGAACGCGCGCTCGCGGACGTGCGGCGCGGCGGGCACCTGATCCTCGTCGAAGGCTACACCGACGTGATCGCCGCGCACCAGGCGGGCCTCGCGCACGTCGCCGCGGTGCTCGGCACCTCGACCACGGAGGAGCATGCCGCGCTCGTGCGCCGTTCGGGCGCGCGCCGCGTGAGCCTGGTCTTCGACGGCGACGCGGCCGGGCGGCAGGCGGCGTTCCGCGCGCTCGCGGGCCTCTTGCCGCTCTCGATCGAGCTCGAGGTCGTCGGTTTGCCCGAGGGCACGGACCCGTTCGACCTCGTCGTGCGCGAGGGCGCGGAGGCATTCCTCGCGCACCTCGAGATGGGGCGCGCCTGGTTCGACTTCGCGGTCGAGGGGCTCGCCGGCAAGCGTGGGGCCGAGCTCGCGCGCGACGTCGACCGGCTGCTCGAGCTCTTCCTGCGCGTCCCCAAGGCCGTGCACCGCGAATCGCTCGTCGTCGAGCTCGCCGAACGCCTCGGCCTCTCGCTCGAGAGCGTCCGCGAGCAGTGGGACCAGCTTCCGGAGCGGCGTCGGGCGCGGCAGCGCTCCGCCGAGCGGCGCGCCGAACCGCGGAACCCCGAGCCCCCCGCGGCGCCGCCCGATCCGCAGATGGTGCGCATCTTCGAGGGCCTCGTCGGCGCCGTGCTCGTCGACTCGAGCCTGGTGCCCCTCGTCCGCGAGCACGTCGGCGGCGGGAGCGCCGGCGATTGTGCCGACCCGCACCTCGCGCGCATCCTGCGCTGCGTCCTGGAGATGTACGAGGACCTCGACGCCGAGATCGACGAGCAGAGCGTGCTCGTGCGGCTCGCGGACGACCCGGCGCGCGAGCGGGTGGTCGGGTGCGTGGCGCGCGCCCGCACCGCCGAATCCGCCAAGCACCTGGTCGACGGCGAGCTCGCGCGCCTGCGGGCCCTGCGCGGCGACTCCACTCAGGTTCGGCTCGAGCAGCTCTCGCGGGAGCTCGATCGCGCCGAGCGCGAGGGCGACGAGCCCAGGGCCAGCAGCCTGCGTGGGGAGCTGGCCCAGCTACTCGAGAAGAAGAGTTCGAGCTCCGCTCATACCCAGGCGATGCGGAGTTGAAGCCACCCCCCGAGACAATACCGATGTCCGACAAGTTCGAAGACACCATCAAGCTGGTCATCGAAGAAGGCAAGAAGAAGGGCTTCTTGACCTACACGGAGATGTCCAAGCTCATGGACGACCAGTTCATCCCCCCCGACAAGATGGACCACGTGTTCGTCACGCTGGAGGACGCGGGCGTCGAGGTGCTCGACGACGACGGCGCCCTGCCCGAGGGGGTGGACGGCAAGGACGACGGCAGCGATCCGATGTCCCCCGGCTCCGACGACGACGGCCCGTCGCCCGCCGAGCTGGCGCGCGGCGTGCTGGCCGAGAAGATCGACGATCCGGTGCGCATGTACCTGACGCAGATGGGCGAGATCCCGCTGCTCACGCGCGATCAGGAGATCTTCCTCGCCAAGACGATCGAGATCACTCGCAAGCGCTTCCGCAAGAAGTGCATGGGATCGGGCCTCTGCATGCGCGCGTCGCTCGAGACGCTCGAAGCCGTGCAGCGCGGCGAGCTGGCCTTCGACCGGACCCTGAAGGTCAACCCGAACCCGAAGCCCGACGACGACCCCAAGATCGTCGAGACGCTCGGCAAGCAGTTCCTCGCCAAGCGCCTGCCCGTCAACATCGAGTCGATCAAGGTGCTGAACGCGCGGATCAGGGAGGAGTACCGCCAGCTCCTCGACTCGCGCCTCACCCGCGCGCGGCGCAGCGAGCAGCTGGCGCGCGTCCAGAACCTGCGGCGCAAGCTCGTGATCCTGATCGAGGAGTGCCACCTGCAGGTCAAGAAGGTGCGGCCCTACATCGAGGTCCTGGAGGACCACTTCCGCGAGATGCGCTCGATCGAGCGCAAGCTCGAGGCGCTCAAGAAGTCCGCGAAGCGCTCGTCCCAGGTGCGCGAGCTCCAGGAGCGGCTCGCCGAGCTCGAGCTGGAGGCGCTCGAGCCCACCGCGCGGCTCAAGCGGCGCATCGACCAGGTACGACTGCACTACGGCGAGTACGAGGAGTCCAAGCGCAAGCTATCGAGCGGCAACCTGCGCCTGGTCGTCTCGATCGCCAAGAAGTACCGCAACCGCGGGCTCTCCTTCCTGGACCTGATCCAGGAAGGCAACACGGGCCTGATGAAGGCCGTGGAGAAGTACGAGTACCGCCGCGGCTACAAGTTCTCGACCTACGCCACGTGGTGGATCCGGCAGGCGATCACCCGTTCGATCGCCGACCAGGCGCGTACGATCCGCATCCCGGTGCACATGATCGAGACGATGTCGAAGCTGCGCAACGTGACCAAGAAGCTCGTGCAGCAGAAGGGGCGCGAGCCGTCGGTCGAGGAGGTGGCGGAGGCCACCGGGATCTCGGTCGACGAGGCGAAGCGCGTGATGAAGATCTCCAAGCATCCCATCAGCCTCGACCGGCCGATCGGGGAGTCGGACGACAGCTACTTCGGCGACTTCATCGAGGACGAGTCGGCCGAGAGCCCGATGCAGGCCGCCGGGCAGGAGATGCTCAAGGAGCGCATCGACGACGTGCTCTCGACGCTCACGTTCCGCGAGCGCGAGATCATCAAGCTGCGCTACGGCATCGGTGACGGATACACCTACACGCTCGAGGAAGTCGGCCGCATCTTCCGCGTGACCCGCGAGCGCGTGCGGCAGATCGAGGCCAAGGCGGTGCGCAAGCTGCGCCACCCGGTGCGCGCTCGCCAGCTGGCGAGCTTCCTCGAGGGAGTCGTCGTGCCCGACGACGACTCCGAGGGCAACGCCAAGGATCTCTGATCGTCACCGCTGGCTTCGCTCCGACCCCACGAGGTCGGCGAGCTCACCAGGCGCCGTCGCGGTCTCGAGCCCGGCTCGGAACCGCGGGGGCGCCCGTCCATTTGCGCGGAATCTGTCCGCGCGCCCGTGTGGACGGAGCGCTAGACTACCCGGCCGTTTCGCGAAAGGAACCCATGCAAGAGACCCTGCGGGTCTTACTCGGCCTCCAAGAGATCGACCGCCAGATCTTCGGCGTCGAGAGAGAGCTGGCTCGCCTCCCGCGTGAGCTGGCACAGCGCCGCGAGGGGCTCGACCAGAAGGCCGCCGAGCTCGACGGGCTGAACGAGCGGGTCCGCACCCTGCGGGCGGGGCTCAAGGAGATCGAGGACATGACCACGCAGGCCCGCCAGCGAGTCCGCAAGCTGGAGGGTGAGTCGCAGAAGTCCAAGTCGGACGTCGCGCTCCTCGCCGCCTACGACCACGAGATCCGCAGCCTCAAGCGGCGCATCAGCCAGGACGAGGAGGACGGCCTCCAGATCGTCGAGGAGATCGAGGGTGTCGAGCGCGAGATCGGGGAACGCAGGGAGCAGCTCTCGGCCGCGCGCACCGTCTTCGAGGAGTACCGCGAGAACGTGGCGAACGAGACGAACCAGGCCGAGGAGCGCCTCGCCCGGCTGCGTTCGGACCTCGAGACGCGCACCTCGGGGCAGATCCCGCCCAACTACCTCACGCTGTACCGGAGCCTCCTCGCGCGACGCGAGGGGGAAGCGCTGGCCGAGCTCGATGGCCAGTTCTGCCAGGGTTGCTACGTCGAGATCCCGAAGAACCTCGCCGTGCGTCTCGCGCGGGGCATCGAGCTCGTCCAGTGCCCCTCCTGCGACCGGATCCTCTACGTCCGGACCTGACCGCAGCGACTGCCCTGGCGCGTCCCGCGGCGCTCGAGCTCCGCGGCGAGGCGCCGCCGGACCTCTTCCTTGCCCACGTCCCAGCGCGGCGCCAGCAGGGCGTCGGCGGGCGCGTCGCCGGTGAGCCGGTGCAGGACCTGGTCCGGCCGCAGGCGCTCGACGAAGTCGGCGAGCCAGTCGACGTACTCGTCGATGTCCAGCGGCTCGACCTCGCCGCGCTTCCACTGCGCCGCGAGCTGCGTGCGGCGCAGCACCATCAGGTGGTGCACCTTGACGCCGTCCGCGGCCGACCGCGCGAGCGCCTCGGCGGTGCGCCGCGCTCCGCCGCGACCGTCGCTCGGGAGACCCAGGATGGCGTGCCCCACGCATCCCAGGCCCGCGCTGCGCACGCGCGCCGCCGCGGCGTGGAACTCCGCCACGGTGTGCAGGCGGTTGACCTGGGCGAGCACGGCGTCGTCGGCCGCTTCGAGCCCGAGCTCGACCCACACCGGCACGCGCGTCGCGAGCCGTTCGAGGCGTCCGAGCGCTTCGTCGGGCAGGCAGTCCGGGCGCGTGGCGACGCTGACCACCTCGACCTCGCCGCGCTCGAGGAAGGGCTCGAGCGCGGCGAGCATCTCGTCGAGCCGGCGCGGATCCCCATAGGTGTTGGAGAACGACTGGAAGTACACGATCACGCCCACGTCGGCGCCGCGGCGCTTGACGCGCTCGATGCCGCGCTCCAGCTGCGCGTGAAGCTCGAGCCCGGAGCGCAGCGCGCCCGTTCCCGAGCCTTCGACGTCGCAGTACGTGCAGCCCCCGAAGCCCTTCGTGCCGTCGCGGTTGGGACAGTCGGACCCCGCGTCGAGCGCGACGCGGTGCACGGGCCGCCCGAAGGTCGCGCGCAACCACGGGGCGAGCGTGCGGAAGGGGATGTCGGAGGTCATCGGAGCGGTCGCCACGGTACCGGACGAGCCCGCGCGCTGGCGACGATCCGCATCTGCTATCGTCTCTGCCCCTTGCAGATCCAGCCCATCGTCATCGGAACCGCGGGCCACATCGACCACGGCAAGTCGTCCCTCGTCCGCGCCCTCACCGGCATCGACCCCGACCGCCTCAAGGAGGAGAAGGAGCGCGGCATGACGATCGATCTCGGCTTCGCGTGCATGGAGCTGCCCGACGGCCGCAAGGTCGGCATCATCGACGTGCCGGGCCACGAGCGCTTCATCCGCAACATGGTGGCCGGGGCGAGCGGCATCGACCTCGTCGTGCTGGTCGTGGCGGCCGACGACGGGGTCATGCCGCAGACGCGCGAGCACCTGTCGATCATGCAGCTCCTGGGCGTGAAGCGCGGGCTCGTGGCGCTGACCAAGGTCGACGTCGTCGACCCCGACATGGCCGAGCTCGCGGCCGAGGACGTGCGCGACGCCGTGCGCGGGACCTTCCTCGAGGACGCTCCGATCCTGCCCGTCTCCTCGACCGTCGGCACCGGGCTCGAGGACCTGCGCGGGAAGCTGATGGAGATGGCGGCAGGCGCCGAGCCGCGACCGGCGGAGGGCGTGTTCCGCATGCCGATCCAGCGCGTCTTCAGCGCGCGCGGCTTCGGCACGATCCTGACGGGGATCCCGGTCACGGGCAGCGTCCAGGTCGGCGACGTCCTCGAGGCCCTGCCCTCCGCGCAGAAGGGCAAGGTCCGCGGCATCCAGGCCTACCACGAGAGGGCCGAGAGCGCCCGCGCCGGGCACTCGACGGCGCTCAATCTCGCCGACGTCGACCACCACCGCGTCGAGCGCGGCCACGTCGTCGTGACGCCCGGCTTCTTCAAGCCCGCGCGCATGGTGGGCGCGCGCCTGACCGCGCTCGCGGACCTCGAACGACCGATCGTCAACCGCATGCGCGTGCGCGTGCACACCGGCACGTCGGAGGCGGTGGGCGAGGTCGTCCTCCTGGACGAGGAAGAGCTCGCCCCGGGCGCAGGCGCGCTCGTGCAGTTCCGGCTCGAGCAGCCCCTGGTGTGCGCTCCCGGAGACCGCTTCGTGATGCGGCTCGCGTCGCCGGTCGTCACTCTCGGCGGAGGCGTCGTGCTCGAGGAGAGCCGCCACCGCCTGAAGCGTTTCAAGTCGTTCGTGATCGAGGAGCTCTCGCGCCAGCACGAGAGCTTGAGCTCGCTGGAGGAGCTGCTCGAATCGCACCTGCGACGCGCGGACAGCGTGTGGGTCCCGCTCGACGAGCTGGCGGTCGCGATCAAGCGCGACCGGCGCGACACCCAGCAGTACCTGGAGTCCCTGGCGCAGCGCGACCGCGTGCGCGAGCTGGGCAGCGCGGGCCGCTGGATCCACACCGACGCGCTCGAGCGGGAGCTCGCCAAGCTCGAGCTCGTGGTCGAGGGCTGGTTCGCGAAGAACCCGCTGCGCCATGTGGTCGACGTGCGCGAGCTGCGCAGCGCCTCGAGCCTGGAGCCCGGCCTCCTGTCGGCCCTGCTCGACGTGGAGGCCGAGCGCGGGAAGCTCGCGCTGGAAGCCGGCGGCAAGGTGCGTCCCGCCGGCCGGGCGGTCGAGCTCGACGCGCGGACCGGCGAGATCCGCGCGGCGTTCCTGGCCGCCCTCGAGCGGGCGCGCTTCCAGCCGCCGAGCGTCGCCGAGCTGTGCGCTGCGGCGCAGGCGCCGCTCGACGAGGCCCAGCCCGTGCTCGCGATGCTCGTCGACGAGGGCGCCGTCGTGCACGTCGGAGGCGACCTCTACCTCGCGGGCAGCGCCGCCGAGGAGGCCCGCTCGGCCATCGTCGAGAACTGCGAGCGCAACGGGCACCTCGAGATCCCCGAGCTGCGCGACCGGCTGGGAACCACGCGCAAGTTCCTCATCCCGCTGCTCGAGTTCTTCGATGCCCAGGGTCTCACCCTGCGGCAGGCCGGCCACCGCGTCCTCAAGCGCCGCTGAGAGGCCTCGGGCCGGCACCGGGAAATCGCTTCCGGCCCCGTGAATCTGAGGGGGCGGCCCTCGGGTTGCCCGGGGGTCCGTGCCGATAGGGAGCCGGGCTCGCCTCCCCGGCCTGCTTGTGGGGGGAGACGAGTCGCTCGTGCGAGTCCCGCGCGTGCTCGAAGCAATCGGTTCCCCGACGATCACCGATGACCGAACAGCAGTACCACCCGCATGCCGAGCCCGAGGGGCAGCGGCCCGATGGGCACGGTCGAGTGCCTCCGCCTCCGCCTCCGCCGCCCCCCGCGCCGCCACGCAGGCCCAGCGCCGTCAACCGACCCGCGTTCAACGCACGGGTCGTCTCCTCCGACGAGGAGCTCGAGCCGTTCCAGCTCTCCGAGCACTTCGCGACCGACTTCCTGGGCCTCAACGCCGAGATCGGGGACCTCGTCGAGCGCAGCTACGAGGATCCGGCGCCCTTGCCCGGCTCGGGGCCCGGCTCGGGGCCGGGGGCGGGCGGTGCGGGCACGGGGGGCTCGCACGTCGCCCACACCGGCCACGGGCGAGGCGACGGCGCGGACCCGAGCTGGCTCATGGAGCTGGACGACAGCGCCGGCCTGCCCGCCGGTTCCGACGCCGCCGGGCTCGCCGACGTCGGCGCGTCGCAACGGCACCCGACGTCCTACGTCGAGCCCGAGCCGCAGGCTGCGCGGGCCGGACGGCGCATGCTCTACGTGCTCGCGTCGATGGCGATCGTCTCGATCGCCTTCGCGGCCTGGAAGACGTTCCGCGGCGCGTCGCTCATCGAGCGCGGACCCGGCGGCGCGGTCGAGATCGACGGCTCCGCCGATCCCACGGTGCATCTGGAAGGGCCGGGCTCGCGTCCGGGCGGCGCGACGCGCCTCAGCATCGAGCGCGACGGCTCCACCCGACCGGCCCCCGTGCAGCCCATGCTGGTCGACCCGACGCCGCCCTCGGGCGGCCCCGGCGTCGCCGAGCCCAGCGAGCTCGGCCCGACGGCGACCCCGCGCGCCAGCGGCACGGCCCCGCGCCCCGCGGGAGCGGTCGACCCGGGCCCGGGCCCCGAGGCGCTGGCGGCGCTCGAGACGCTCGCCGACCTCGAGGCGCTGCTCGCGGAAGGGCCTCCGCGCGGGACCTTCGAGGACTTCGTCGGCAGCCCCGCGCCGGCGGTGCTCGCGCGTTCCTTCGACGACGTCGCTCGCCGCACGCCCTACCCGATCGGCCTCGACGGGCTGGCCCATGCGCTGCGCCGGCTGGACGCGGGACCGGCGACCGACGCGGCGGTGGAGCCGGTGGCCGTCGAGCCGCCGCGACCGGACCCGGCGGCGCCGTTCGCCGACCCCGAGCCCGCGCCGTTCGTCTCGCTCGCCGACCTCGACCCGACGTTCGATCGGTACGCTCCGAGCGGACACCCGGCCGGCGGCGAGTCCGACCGCCTGGCCTGGTCGCGCCCCGCGCGGGCGACCGAGATCGAGGTGGCGCCGCGCGTCGCGGTGCTGCCGCCGCAGCCGGGCTCCGCCTCGTCGGCGCGCGCGGGTGCGCTCGAGCGCCGCCTCGCCCAGGGCGAGCGCTCGGCGCTGGACCTCTTCCACTCGCGGGTGATGAAGGACGAGCGCGCCGGGGCGCCGCTGGGCGGCTCGCTCACCCCGCTCGCCGGCGCGCGCCGGTTCGGGGCTCCGCCCGCCGGCACGCCCTTCGCCCACTCGACGCTGGGCGGCGCGCTCGAGGACCTCCCGCTCGCCCAGCTCGGTCCCGGCGAGGGCGGCTCGGGCGTCGACCTCGGACCGGTGATCTCCGTCGGCGAGATCCCCGAGATCTCGGCGGCGGGCGGGCCGCAGCGCCGCCTGCGCCTCGCCAGCGAGGAGGCGCGCGACCACTGGTTCCGGGACACGGTCCCCGAGCACCTGCTCGGCGCCGCGGAGCGCTACTTCACGCCGAACGTCGGGTGGATCCGCGTGCACTACGCGAACGGCGAGTACTTCGAGGGGCTGCTCACCTCGATCGGGCGGAACACCATCTGGATGGACACCAGCCTCGGGCGCATGACGCTCGATGGCGGGGCGGTGAGCGAGATCGAGCACCTCGCGCCGGTCGGGTCGAGCTTCACGCCGGGGGCGCACCTGACGGCCTTGCCCAAGGTGCGCGTCGAGTCGGAGGGGGGCATCACGTTCGTCGGGCGTCTGCTCTCTCAGCAGGGCACGCTGGTGACGCTCCTGACCGACCAGGGGAACCGGATCACGCTGGAGAGCGACGAGGTCATGTCCGCCAGCATCCCGCGGCCGACCGTCGGGATCCGGCGCCGGATCGACCCCATCGACCCCATCGACCCCATCGAATAAGGGGGGGAGAGCCTTCCGGCCCCGTGGCCCGCCCTGCGGGCCGGGCTCGCGGCTTCTTCGCGGGACCCGCGTTCTCGGGTGTGTCCGCGCCGGGCCAGCGGGATAGGATCCCTGGCATGCTCGGGCTCCTCGGGTCGCGCGCACTCGTCCTCGTCCTCGCGCTCGCGGCGGCGGCGCGCGCCGACGACGAGATCGTCGAGGAGTTCCGGAGGTTCTTCGGGAAGTACAAGGAGACCGACGTCCGGGTCGAGGCGATCCTCACGCTCGAGGACGCAAAGACGCCGGGCGTGGTCGACGTGCTCGTGCCGGTCCTCGACGATCCCGACCCGGTCGTGGTCGACGCCTGCGTCCGCGTGCTCGGTGGCTTCGAGGCGCGCGAGCCGGTCGACGCGCTGCTCGTCGCGCTCGCCGGAGCGAAGTCCGAGCCCGTGCGCGTCGCCATCCTGCGCGCCCTCGCGGGAGGTGCCTACGCGGGCACCGAGGAAGCGGTCGCGGAGTGCCTGACCGATCGGTCCTGGCAGGTCCGCCGCCGCGCCGTGCAGGCGCTCGCCGCCTCCGGGGCGAGCGCGAGCGACGTGGCGATCCTGGGGCTCTGCGCGGACAGGGAGGTCGCCGTGCGCTGCGCGGCGCTCGAGGGGCTGGCGGCCCTCGGCTCGGCGCGCGTGCTCGAGCCCCCGCGCCGAGCCCTCGACGACGATGCCTGGCAGGTGCGCGCCAGCGCCGCGAGCGCGCTCGGCAGCGTCCGCCACCGCGACTCGATCGGGCCGCTCCTCGCGCGCATGCGCGTCGAGGAGGGGCGCCTCGCGCAGGACCTCGCCAATGCTCTGGAAAGGCTCACCGGCCGCGACTTCGGGACGCGCCTCGAGCTGTGGGAGCGTTTCTGGGAGAGCTACGGCGACCGCTACCAGATCCCGAGCGACGAGGAGCTCGCCGCGCTGCGCGAGAAGCAGAAGGAGCGCAAGGAGCAGTACCGGCCCGAGGTCGGGACGGCGTACCACGGCATCGAGACGCCGAGCCGTTCGATCCTCTTCGTGATCGACGTCTCGGGCTCGATGGAGAACCACGTCGTCGAGAAGGAGCGCTTCGCCGAGGGCGACTACCCCTCCTTCTCGCGCATGGACATCGTCAAGACGGAGCTGAGCCGGACCGTCGAGCGGCTCGAGCCGTACGTCGAGTTCAACATCCTCTCGTTCGCCACCGACCTGAAGCCCTGGAAGAAACGCCCGGTCGCGGCGAACGTCCTGAACAAGGACAGCGCCGTGAGCTGGTGCCGGCGCCTCGAGCCGATCGGAGGCGCTTCGAAGCAGGACCTGGCGCAGGTCGGGCTCGCGCGGACGGCGAACCTCGAGGGCGGCAAGACCAACACGTACGCCGCCCTCATGTGGGCGCTCGGGGTGGGGCAGGGCAAGTCCCCGGGCGAGGGCTACGAGGTCGAGCTCGACACGATCTTCTTCCTCTCGGACGGGGACCCGAGCACGGGCGAGTTCGTCGACATCGACGAGATCCTCGACGAGGTGCGGAAGGCGAACGAGCTGCGCAGGATCGTCCTGCACACGATCGCGATCGGCGACGTGCGCAAGGATTTCATGGCGCGGCTCGCCGCCGAGAACGGCGGCACGTTCGTCGATCTCGGCAGCTGAGAGCGTGAGCAAGAATCCCACGCCAGCCGAGAGCCAGCCGGACGCGCCGTGGCACGGCGCGTCCGGCTGAGCTCGCAGGCGGCGTGGGATCCTTGCTCACGTCTGAGGGCGCTTGACGCGGGCCCGCCCCGGGCCTACCTTGCGCTGCCCTCGGTTCGGGGTGTGGCTCAGCTTGGTAGAGCGCTGCGTTCGGGACGCAGAGGCCGGAGGTTCAAATCCTCTCACCCCGACCATCTTCTACTCCTGCGGTCATCAGGCCGCTGGAGAGGATGTCGAACGGCTTCCTGAGGTCAGGAACGAGGGTTCGGCCCTCCAGGATCCAGTTCGATGCGAGGATCTGGAGGAGCTGGCGACGCGCGGCTACGTCGGCCGCATCCCAGCGCTCGGCAAGGGCTTGCGACAGTTCGAACGTCGCGACGACCAAATCGGCGTCCTCGGAGCCCTGATGGGTCAGCTCTTCGAGCCGTGCGAGCGCGGCTCGCTCCTCCGCTCGCAGCTCCTCCTGTAGCTGGTCGTACTGCCCGTCGTCGATCCGACCGTCGAGGCAGAGACGCACGAGGCCCGACTTCTTCTCGTCGAGGCGGGTGAGCTGGGCTTCGAGGGTCCGGCGCTGGTGTCGCTGCTGGGCCTCGCGATCACCGGCGAGGTCGCGGAGGGTCTCACGGAACCAGCCGAGGACTTCGGGGTCCTCGACCCGGAGCGATTCGAAGACCGCCTTCATCTGCGCGTCCAGCTTCTCCTCAGTCAGGCGAATCCTCGGGTGGCCCTCGGACGAGGCGGCCGTGCAATGGTAGTAGCTGTACTCGCGCTCGTTGCCGTTGGCGAGCTTCCTGCGGTTGAGTTCGCCGACGATGAAGAGTCCGCAGTACCCGCACTTGATGAGCTTGTGTCCGTACGTCGTCTCGTGCTTGAGGTAAACCTTGTTTCCCAAGAGGCGTTGGACACGATCAAACGTGGCCCGATCGACGAGGGGCTCGTGGGCGCCGCGATACCACTCTTCTCCGTAGAAGACCTCGCCCAGGTAGCTCCTGTCTTTCAGGATTCGATGGAGTTTGCTGTGCCCGAAGCGCGGCGTCTTCTCGGTGTATCGAAATCCACGACGCCTTAGCTCCGCGTTCAGGCTCCGCACCGTGAACCCGCCGGTGGCATACAGTTCGAAGATGAGGGTGTAGGTCCGTCCTGACGTAGTTCGGCGCCGACGCTCAACAAAGGGGAGGCTCCCGCGTAGTGAGCGCAAGTGATTTGAACACAGTCGCTTGCACCCAAAGACGAAGGAGCCTCGCGGTGAGTG
>Ga0299906_10000156_pt1 | contig 68403 bp, 52 predicted proteins | sample RVTome_14_FD_200259 | JGI IMG/M metagenome (GOLD analysis project Ga0299906, IMG submission 200259) | Soil microbial communities from uranium-contaminated site in the Upper Colorado River Basin, Wyoming, United States - RVT145D125 (version 2) ...
GGCCGACCGCGTAGACCGTCGACACGTCGCGGTCGGTATGGCTCTCCGGCGTCTGGGTCTGGTAGCTGATCCTGCCGTACTGCCACCGGTACTCGCCCCCGGTGGGCAGCTTCAGGCTCTTGAGCCCTCCCGGCAGCCACTCGGGGTCCGAGTTGGTCAGGTAGTAGTCGAATTCATAGAAGCTGTCGTCGGGGAGCACCAGGCGGTCGAGCAGGTGCACGGAGACCCACTGGTCGTCGTCGAGGCTACATGAGGCCGGAAGAAAGTCACGACGCACTATACCGGTCTGGCGGAATTGGAGCTGGTAGGTGGCCACGCCGCCGCCGAAGGCGGCGAGCTTGACCCTGTTGACCCTCCGATACTCGCCCGCCGGCCCGGCGAGCTCGATCGTGTGGCTGCGGCCTTCGGAGTCGCTGACCGTCCACGCCGTGTCGCCGTAGCCGTGGAGCCTCGGGTAGAGGCCATGACGGCCGCCGTCCGGCGACTCGTAAGTACCACGGCGCGGGCTCGCCGGGCTCGTTGGGGGTGACGTGGCCGCCGGGAGCGAGGGTCCAGGCGAAGCCGGCGTTCTTGTTCTTGTCCACGTCGGGCATGAAGGTCTGCTCGGGGCATTACGGGCTCGACCAGATCAATCTCCTGAACGGCCAGCTCGTGCTCAACCTCGCCCTGGGAGATGCCGGACGGGACCATCCACGAGATGCGCAGCTTCGCCGCCGGCGGCGGCGGCGACTATCCCGGCCGAAGGATCGGCGGCGCCATCGCTAGGCCCCTAAAAGGCGGATCCCGCCGCCCACGTGGGGCGACGGGGATCCGTGGGAGCAACTCGGGTTGATTCCCCTGCGACGACCCCCCAGAATCCCCCCCATGGAGCTCTTCAGTGGGACGCCGCGCTACCGGCCGCGGCGCCGCATCGGCGCCGGCACCGCCGGCGTTGTCTACGAGGTCTGGGACCGCGAGCGCGATCGGGCGGTGGCGCTCAAGCTGCTGCACCGGAGCGATCCCGGGTCGCTCTACCGTTTCAAGAAGGAGTTCCGCGCCCTCGCCCACCTGAGTCATCCCAACCTCGCCCGCCTGCACGAGCTCGAGCACGCGGGCGGCCAGTGGTTCGTGACCATGGAGTTGGTCGACGGCGTCGACTTCGTGCGCCACGTGCGCGCGCCCGAGGCCGTGGCGGCCGGCGCCGCGGCGCTCGCGGCGCGGCTGCGGCCTCTCGCCGGGCAGTTGGCGCGCGGGCTGCGCGCACTCCACGCCTCCGGACGGCTGCACCGCGACGTCAAGCCGTCGAACGTCCTGGTCGGCGGCGACGGCCGGGTGGTGATCCTCGACTTCGGCCTGGTCACCGAGGCGGCGGCGCTGCAGACCTACGCGAGCTTCAGCGAGGACCTCCTCGGCACGCCGGCTTACATGGCCCCCGAGCAGGGCAGCGGCCAGGAGCTCACCGAGGCCGCCGACTGGTACGGCGTCGGCACGCTGCTCTACGAAGCCCTCACCGGCCGCCCGCCGTTCTCCGGGCAGTTCGTGACGGTGATGCTCGACAAGATGCGACGCGAGCCGGCGCCGCCGCGCGCGCTCGTGCCCGACGTCGCGGAGGACCTCGACGCGCTGTGCCGCGACCTGCTGCGCCTGGACCCGGCGGCGCGGCCGGACGGCGCCGAGGTGCTCGAGCGCCTGGGCGCCGAGGACGACACGGCCACCCTGCGCACCCCCCAGATCCTGGCGCCGCCGTTCCTCGTCGGCCGCGACGCCGAGCTGGCGGCGCTGGGGCGCGCGTACGAGAGGACGCGGGCCGGCGACGCCGTCGTCCTCTACGTCCGCGGCGCCGCCGGGACCGGCAAGTCGGCCCTGGTCCACCACTTCCTGCTCGAGCTGCGGCGCCGGCACCCGCGGACGGTCACGCTCACCGGCGGCTGCTACGAGCGCGAGTCGGTGCCGTTCAAGGCCCTCGACAGCGTGATCGACAAGCTGACCCGTTACCTGCGCAGCCTCGGCGAGGGGGCGGCGCGTCTCCTGCCGCTCGACGTCGAGGCGCTGGCGCGGCTGTTCCCGGTGCTTCGGCGGGTCGGCGCGGTGGCCGCGGCCCCGGCACGCCGGCCGCCGGCCCGCGAGCCGGCAGCGGAGGACCTGCGGCGCCGCGCCTTCGCGGCGCTGCGCGAGATCCTGACGCGGCTGGCCGAGGACGATCCGCTCGTCGTCTTCATCGACGACCTGCAGTGGGGCGACGCCGAGAGCGCCGAGCTGCTGAGCGCCGTCCTCGGCCCGCCGGACCCGCCGCCGTTGTGCCTGGTCGCCGCCTACCGCGACGACGCCGGCCGGGACGCCGGACCGCTAATGCGCGCCCTACGCGCCGGGCCGCACGCCCTCCCCGGCGAGGACCTGGCGGTGGGCGAGCTGGCGCCGGCCCACGCCGAGGAGCTGGCGGCGCGGCTGCTCGACGACTTCGGCGGCTCGCCGGCGGCGGCGCGGCGGATCGCGCGCGGCGCCGGCGGACGGCCCCGGGCCATCGACGACGCCGTGCGCCGGGCGCTGGAGCACGGGGAATTCCCCGCCGATCGCTGATCGACACTGGCCGCGGACGGGGATGAACCTTGGAATCTGTCCGCCATGCGAACCCGCACCTCAGCGTCCTCCTGAGAGGACGAATCGGTTTCCGATCCGCCCTCCTGGAAATCCCAGGAGGGCCGATCGGTTTCCGATCCGGGCTCCCAAAAGTTTTGGGAGGTCCGATCGGCTCCTGATCGGGGCTCCTGGAAACCCCAGGAGGGCCAATCGGTTTCCGATCGGGGCTCCTGGAAATCCCAGGAGGGCCAATCGGTTTCCGATCCGTCCTCCTGGAGATCCCAGGAGGGCCAATCGGTTTCCGATCCGGGCTTCTGGAGATTCCAGGAGGGCCAATCGGTTTCCGATCCGCCTTCCTGGAAATCCCAGGAGGGCCGCCCGACCGCCCTCGAGCACGAGCTCGACGTGCTCGCGAGCCTGGAGCTGACCTCGCCCCAGGGCTACTTCATCGACGCGTTGGCGATCCTCGCGATCATCCTGCGCGGCGCCGAGCCCGCCGTCGACGCGCGCGTCCGCGAGCACCTGGAGCGATTCCGGGGACGCCTCGCGGGCCTCGGCGACGCGACCGACCTGCGTTACCGCATGGCCTGGGTGGAGGGTCAGCTTCTCGCGGGCCACGACGTGAGGACGGCCCTCGAGCGTCTGGACGGCGCGCGCCTGCACCTCTTCGAGAAGGGGCCGCTGCGGCACGCGATCGCCGTCAGCCTGGACCTGACGCAGATCTATTGCCGTAGGGACCACGAGGCAGGGCTGGAGGCGGCAAAGAGGGTACTCGCCAGGTGCCTGCGGCGGCTGCCCGAGGGATCCCAAGGTCAGGACGGGGACCTGCGAAAAGGCGTCGAGGACGTCGCCGAGATGCTGCCGCTCCGGCCCGAGAACGCCGTGGACGCGCTCGCGGAGCTGCGCTCGTCGTTCGTCGTGTCGGTGCCCGGGATCGTGGCGGAGCGTCTTACTCTGAGGTGGTAGTAGGTCCGGGACGGAGCCCGAAACGCTCCAGGACGGCTTCAATCTCGGGCGCGACCGGCTCCGGACGACGCACCGAGCGCGCCGCCGCCGGCACGTCCTTGAGGCCGGTGCCGGTCACCAGGAGGACGATCCGCTCGTCGCGGTCGACGAGCCCGTCGGCGAGCGCGGCGTGGAGACCGGCGAGCGCCGCCGCGCCCGCGGGCTCGGCGAAGACGCCGGCCGTCGAGGCGAGCTCGGCGATCGCCCGCACGATGGCGTCGTCCGTCACCGTCACGCCGGCGCCGCCCGACTCGCGGACGCGGCGCAGGCAGAGGAGCCCGCCGCGCGGCGTCGCCACCGTCAGGCTGTCGGCGACGCTCGACGCCCCGGGTACGGGCGTGATCGTATCGGCGCCCTTTCGCAAGGCGTCGACGATCGCCGCCGAGCCCTCCGGCTGCACCGCGACGAGCCGCGGTCGGCGGCGGATCAGGCCGCCGCGCTCGAGGTCGGCGAAGCCCTTGGCCACTCCCGAGAGGATGACGCCGTCGCCGGTGGGCACCAGAACCACGTCGGCCTCCTCGCCGCCGAGCTGGGCCGCGATCTCAAGGGCCGCCGTCTTCTTGCCCTCGACGGTGAACGGGTTCAAGGCGGTGTTGCGGTTGTACCAGCCGCGGCGCCGGCAGGCCTCGAGGCAGAGCTCGAAGGCGTCGTCGTAGGTGCCGTCGACGGGCACCACCTCGGCGCCGTAGCAGAGCATCTGCACCAGCTTGGCCTCGGGGGCCGCGGCGGGCACGAAGACCACGGCGCGCACGCCGGCGGCGGCGGCCACGGCGGCGAGCGCGGTGGCGGCGTTGCCCGTCGACGCGGCTGCGACCGTGTCGCGGCCGTATTCGCGGGCCTTGGCGACGACCAGGAGCGAGGCGCGGTCCTTGGTCGAGCCGCTGGGGTTGCGGGTGTCGTCCTTGACCCACAGGCGCGGCGTCCCCAGGGCCGCGCGCAGCCGCGGCGCGGGGAGCAGGGGCGTGCCGCCGACGGGCAGCGGCGGGAGGTGCTCGGCTGCGGCGATCGGCAGGAAGGCGGCGAGGAAGCCGGGGCTCGCGAGCGCGGCGTCAGGCCAGCGCGAGGGTGGGTCGTCGAGCTCGACGTCGAGGATGCCGCGGGTGACGCCGCCGCCCTCCTGGAGGCGGGCGCAGCGTGGGCAGACGAGCTCGACGTCGCGCTCGTCGTGGGCGGCGGCGCACTCGGTGCAGCGGAAGCGAAAGGGTGCCATGGGCGGGAGCTTATAGCGCCGCCTCCCGGATGGCTGGATGAAGCAAGTGGCTCGAGACGAGGAGGTGCTGTATGCTCCGCCGGAAGAGGCACTGCTGTCTACCGCACGGCGCGTAGCCTGCGTCCGCCCGTCAGCTTAGAATCTCTCTGCCATGCGAGCCCGCACCCACCCGCCGCCGTGGTCCGCCGTCCTTCTGCTGGCGGCCGCCGTTCTCGGCGCCGCCGGTCCGGCCCTGGCCGCCGAGCTGCGCGGGCGCGTCGAGCTGGTCAACGAGGACGGCAAGCTGACCCCGGGCGTCCACCAGGCGGTGGTCTACTTCACGCCGGGCGTCGCCACGCCGGGCGTCGCCACGCCGAGCGTCGCCTCTCCGGGTGGCTCGCGGCCCGGCGGCCCGGACGCCGAGCCGTTCGAGATCGTGACGGTGCGCAAGGACTTCCAACCGCAGGTGCTGCCGGTGCCGCTGGGCGCCACCGTGGCCTTCCCCAACGAGGATCCGATCCTCCACAACGTCTTCTCCGTCTCGGGGCGGAACCGCTTCGACCTCGGCCTCTACCGCGGCGGCGAGAGCAAGTCGACCACGTTCGAGGCGCCGGGGGTGGTGCAGGTGTTCTGCAACGTCCACCACTCGATGGCCGCGTACGTCCTGGTGCTCGAGACCCCCTATTTCGCGCGGCCCGAAACCAGCGGCGCGTTCGTGGTGGGCGACCTGCCGGCCGGTCCTGGCACGCTGACCGTATGGCACGCGCAGACCGAGACGTGGACGCGCGAGATCGAGGTCCCGGCCGCCGAGGCGCCGGCGATCCGGCTCGAGATCGTGCGCAAACGGGTCCAGAAGCACACCAACAAATTCGGCAAACCCTACTCCCGGAACCGCCGTGGCAAAGACTACGACTAAGGGATTCCGATTCTCCCTTGGGACGCGCTTCTTCCTGGCGACGGTGGCGATCGCCGTGGTCGCCGTGGGCGCCGCGGTCGCCGTCACCTCGGTGCTCGGCACCCGCATCGCCCGCGGCGCGGTCAGCCGCGTGCTCGAGCGCTCCGGCACCCTCCAGGAGACCTTCCAGGAGCGCAACCTCAACTACCTGCGGCTGGTGGCGCGCCTCTTCGCCGACAGTCCGCCCTTCGCCGCCTACGTGGCCGAGGCGATCGCCAACAACGACCCGCTGTCGCTCAACGACCAGCTCGAAGAGCGCAAGGCCGACCTCGGCTACGACCTCGCCATCGTGCTCGACCCGGCCGGCCGGGTCTTCGCGCGCACCGACGAGGTCAGCTCCGGCCGCGACGACCTGTCGGGCGAGCCGCTGGTGCTGGAGGCATTGAACAGCGACTACGGAGAGGCCTACGGCACCTGGGTCTCCCGCGGCCGGCTCTACTACGCCGCAGCGGTGCCGATCGGCGCCGGCGGGCTGCTCCAGGGGTTCCTGATCGCCGGCGCCGCCATCGACGCCGACGCCGCGCTGGAGCTGCGCACGATCGGCGACGGCGAGGTGACCTTCGTCGTCCACGCCCCCGAAGGTCCGACGTTTGCCGTCACCACGCTCGAGCAGCGGCTGGCCGACGCCCTGCGCCAGCAGCTCCGGGAGCGTCCGCAGTTGCTCGACGCGGCGCTCTACGGCGAGCCCCGCGAGCTCGAGCTCGGCGGTCGCCGGTTCCTCGCCCTCGCCCATCCGCTCGCCGGCGCCACCGACGAGACCGTCGGCAGCGTGGTGAGCCTCGCCTCGCTCGACGAGCAGCTCGCGCCCTACCGCCGCATCCAGCGCACGCTCCTCGCAGTGGGCCTGGGCGCAGTGTTGGTCGCCGTGGTGCTCGCCCTCTTCCTCAAGCGCCGCGTCTCGCATCCGCTGACCCGCCTCGCGGACGCGGCCCAGAAGGCCGCCGCCGGCGACTACGACCAGCACATCGTGGCGGCCGGCGGCGACGAGGTGGGGCGGCTGGCGGAGGCCTTCGACACGCTGCTCTCCGACCTGCGCGAGAAGCGCGACATGGAGGCCTACATCACCGAGCTCGCCCGCAACGTGCCCGAAGAGGAGGGCGCGGCGGCCGCCGTCGAGGACATGGTGCCGGCCGAGGGGCGCGAGATGGCGCTCGTCGGCGTGGAGCTTCGCGGCTACTCGGAGCGTCTGGCCCAGGCGGCGACGCCGCGCGAGGCTCTCGACCGTCTCGCCGCGGGGATCCGCTTCGTCGTCCAGACGATCGCCGGCTTCGGCGGCAAGGTCCAGGCAGTGGCGGGGCACCGCGTGGTGGCCGGCTTTGCGGGCCCGCGCCACACCGAGCGGGCCCTGGCGGCCGCGGCGGCGGTGCTGGCCGGCGCCGAGACCCTGCGCCGCGCCAGCACGGTGACCGCCTTCGGCACGGCGGCGCCCGCGGCCGACGGCGTGTCCACCGCCGTCGCGCTGGCGAGCGGCCCGCTGGTGAGCGGCTCGGTGGTGTGGGAGAGCCGGCCGGAGCACGCCGTGGCCGGCCGTCCGGTGGACGAGCTGGAGAACCTGCTGCGGGTGGCGCGCGCCGGCAGCCTGTGGTTCTCGAGGTTCGCCCGAGACGAGCTGCGCGAGGTGCTGGCGGCGAGCGGCGCCGAGCCCAAGGAGCACCGCAACCCGATCACCCAGGAGCCGATCTTCGCGCTGGCCGGCGAGACCGCCGCGCGGCTCGTGAGCCACGGCGAGCTCACCGCCACCCGTGACCTGACGGCGGTGACCTCGACGGCGTCGCCGATGACGACGCTGTCGAGCGTCGGCCCCGGCAGCCAGCTCGGCGACCGCTTCAAGATCATCTCGCAGCTCGGCGCCGGCGGCATGGGCGTGGTCTACAAGGCCAAGGACTACAGCCTCGACGAGCTGGTGGCGCTCAAGATGCTCAAGGCCGAGGTGTGGAACGACCCGCAGCGGCTCGGGCGCCTCAAGGAGGAGCTCAAGCTGGCGCGCAAGATCGCGCACCCGAACGTGCTGCGCACCTACGACTTCGGCGAGCTCGGCGGGGTGCCCTTCATCAGCATGGAATACGTGCGCGGCATCACCTTGCGGCGCCTGCTCGACCAGAGCGGCCGCCTTCCCTTGTCGGCCGGCCTGCGCCTGGCCCGGCAGCTCTGCCGCGGCCTGGCGGCGGCGCACGCCCAGAAGGTGCTGCACCGCGACATCAAGCCCGAGAACCTGATCGTGGAGCACGTCGGCAACGTCAAGCTGATGGACTTCGGGATCGCGCAGCGGCTCGAGCGCCGCGCCACCCCCAGCGAGCCCGGCCAGATCGTGGGTACGCCCTACTACCTGGCGCCCGAGCAGCTCCAGGGGCGGGAGGCCGACGAACGCTCCGACCTTTACGCCACCGGCGTGGTGCTTTACGAGCTCTTCACCGGCAAGCTCCCCTATCCGGTGACCGGCAACGTGATGCAGATCATCAGCGTGAAGATGAAAGAGGCGCCGACGCCGCCGCGCCAGCACTGGGAGACCATGCCCGAGGAGCTCGAGCGGATCATCCTGCGCTGCATGGCGCGCCAGCCCGACGAGCGCTACCCGGACGCCGAGGCGCTGCTGCGCGAGCTCGAGGGTTTGCGGGCCTGAGGCTCGATCCGGCCTTCGCGACGTCAGAGTGGGCCTCTACGGCATCGCCCGAGGGAACTGCGCACTCGCGGCCGGGGTGGGCTGCGTTGCAGGCTCCGCTGCGGGAACGGGTTTCATCGCCACCGCGATGAGCGAGAGCCCGTGCCAGGGGAAAACGCGGTCGAGCCACCGCCAGACCCAGACCAGCGAATCGTAGATCTTGAGCTGAGCTCTGGGCAGGGTGAGACGCCGGAACAGCTTCCCGTTGAAGAGCCAACCGGGAACGCCTATCCGGTTGAAGTCGAAGATCGTCTCGACGGCGAAGCCGGACGCGGCCAGCAGCTCGCGGAGCTCTCGCCGCGAGTACCTCTTGACGTGCTCGAGCGCCTCGTCGATGGGCGAGTAGAGCCACTTGCCCTGCGGCACGAGGATGATGGCACGGCCGCCCGGCGCGAGCACCCGCCACATGTTTTCGAGGGCCGTTCGCGCGTCAGGGACGTGCTCGAGGACGTTCAAGCAGACGACCGTGTCGATCTCTCCCGCGAAGGGCGCGTAGTGCTCCCAGCTCGTGGCCTCGAGCCGCGCGACCTCGAGGCCGAGCCGATTGAGGGTCAGGTTCGCGAGGACGTCGCGATAGAGCTCGTCGAAATCGGTCGCGACATAGCGCTCACGCGGCAGCAGGTGCGTCGTCAGATTACCGATGCCGGCGCCGATTTCGAGGATCGAATGGCCCAGAAAGGGCCGGATGGCGTCGGCCATCCAGCGATTGAAGCGGTGAGTGCGCGAAAGGTCGTCGAGGATCTCATGGCCGGTTCTCTCGTCGTAGAGGTCGTCGATCAGGAAATACTTGAAGATCGCCAGGACGGCGAGCACCCCGTCAATCCAGCCGGTCTTCTTGCCCTCGAGATACGTGCGCCCGTGGTAGCTGATCGGGACCTCGAACACCCGCAGGCCGCGCTTGGCGACCTTGGCCGTGATCTCCGGCTCGATGCGGAAGTCGTTGCTGCGCAGCGGGATCGTCTTCAGAACGGCGGTGCGGAAGGCCTTGTAACCGGTCTCCATGTCGGAGAGGTTGAGGTTGGTGAAGACGTTGGAGAGCCAGGTCAGGAACCGGTTGCCGACGGCGTGCCAGTAGTAGAGAACCCGGCGCGAGCCGGCAGGAAGAAATCGCGACCCGTAGACCACGTCGGCGTCGCCGGCGAGCAGCGGCTCGAGGATCCGCGAGTAGTCAGCCGGCTGATACTCGAGGTCGGCGTCCTGAAAGATGCAGAAGTCGCCGCCCGCCGCGGCGATCGCCGTGCGCAGGGCGGCGCCCTTGCCGCCGTTCTTTTCGTGGAGGATGAGGCGCAGCCCCTCGGGATGGGCCTGCGCCAGCCGGGCCAGGACCTCGCGGGTGCCGTCCGTCGAGCCGTCGTCGACGATGATCATCTCGCGTGCCAGTCCTTCCGGAAGCGGCGCGCCGAGGATCCGGCGCACGAGCTCGCCGATCGAGTAACGCTCGTTGTAGACGGGAACGAGAATGCTCAGCTTCATGGGCGGCACCGCCGGAGTGATATCATCGTGTCGACCTCTGGCACAAGACTTGCGGCGTGCCAGACTTGAGCGGTCGGCGAGCGAGGAAGAGACGACGAGATGGCCCCGCGGCAGCCGGATGCCCACCTGCGTCGCTCGCCCTCGACCCTCGCCTGGCAGGTGCTGCGGGCCGAAGGCATGGCGGCCTTCCGCGACCGCTCGCTCGATCGCCTGGCGGCCTGGCGGCGGCGCCGCCGCTACCGCCGCGTCGACGCCGGAGGGCTGACCGCCGTCGTGCCCGTCTTGAGCGTCCTGCCGGCGCCGCCGCGGCCCGACCTGGGAGGCGTGTTGGTGCAGTTCCTGCGCCGCCAGGCGGCCGCGGCGGGCCCCCGTGCCCTCCTCTACCCGGAGCGCGGGGGCTATCGTCTCGAGGTCGACGCGGCGTCCGGTCCACGGGCGGCTGTCCTGCCGGGGACCCTGCCCGGAATCCTCGACCTCCGCGACGAGAGCTTCGAGGACGCGGTGCGGCTTGCCGCCGAGATGCTCGGGGCGAAGGCGCTCCACGTCGAGCAACCGGCGGGTCTGCCGCTCGGGAGCCTGCTGCGCTTGCGGCGCTCGGGGCTGCGTCTGGTGCTCTCGCTCCACGACTTCGGCCTCTTCTGCGTCCGCCCGCACCTGCTCGAGCAACCGCGGCTCGCTTTCTGCCGCTACTGCCGCGACGACGCGCGTTGCGCCGCCTGCCTGCGCCGCGACTGGCCGGTGGACGACGGCTTCCAGCCGGCGCGGCGGGCGGTGGCGTCCGAGCTGCTGGCGGCCGCCGACGCCGTCGTCTACCCCTCCGACTTCATGCGCCGCCGATACCGGGAGCTGCTGCGGGCGCCAACGGCGACGGCGTGGGTGGTGCCGCCGGCTTTGGCGCCGCCGGTTCCTCCGGCGTCCGCGGGCCCGGTGCGCCGCGTCGCCTACGTGGGGAGCGTCCGCGCCCACAAGGGGGCGCTGGTCTTCGAGGAGGTGGCCGGCCGGTTCCCGGAGCTCGTCTGGAGCGCCTTCGGCGGGGGCGATCCCGAGATCCTGCGGCGCTGGCGCCGGACGCGCGCGATCGCCGTCCGCGGCTACTACCGCGCCGCGGCCTTGCCGCGGCTGCTGCGCCGCCGGCGCGTCGACCTGGCGCTACTGCCGTCGATCGTCCCGGAGTCCTACGGCCTGACCCTGGATGAGTGCTGGGCGGCGGGGGTGCCGGTGATCGCCTTCGACCACGGGGCGTTGGCCGAGCGGATCCGCGAACGGGGCGGCGGCTGGCTGGTGCGCCCCGAAGAGGGCGCGGCGGGCGTCGAGCGGCGGCTGCGCGAGGTGCTGCGCCGGCCGGAAGTGCCGTCCGGCCGCGGCGATCGGCCGCCGGAGGAGCCGCGGTCGTTCGCGGACGTCTACCGGGCTTTGGAGCTGGGAGTCGTTTGACGCTCCCCGCGGGCTGATGACATGATGCCTGTCCGCCGCCGTCCGCCATGAGTTCCGAAGAAACCGCAGCCACGCCGACCGTCGACGACTCCTTGAGCCGCGTGGCGCAGTGTTGGAATCGCACGACGGCATCCCGAAGCGAGCACCCGTTCCGGGGATGGCTCGATTCCTATCACGTCGCCTCGGAGCGTCTGAACGCCCGCGTCACCGGCGCGCCGTCGGTCAACTGGCTCGTCGGCCTCGCGCGGCGTCTCGAGGTCCCGTCGTCGAGCCGCTGGCTGAGCATCGGCTGCGGCGCCGCGGGGCAGGAGATCGGCGCCGCCCAGGAAGGTCTCTTCGCGCATCTCGACGCGATCGACATCGCGCCGGCGGCGCTCGAAGAGGCGCGACGGGTCGCCGCGGCGGCGGGAGTCGGGAACGTCACGTTTCGCGAGCTCGACTTCCATCGGCTCGAGCCTCGCCCGGAGAGCTACGACGTGGTCTTCATGAACATGTCGCTCCACCACGTCGCGGAGCTCGATCAGTTGCTCTCTCGGATCGCCGCGAGCCTCACGCCGAACGGTTTCTTCCTGCTCAACGAGTATATCGGACCGTCCCAATTCCAGTTCGGCGATCGCCAGCTCTCAATCGTCCGCGACCTCCTGAAGGCGCTGCCCGAGGAGCTGCGTCAGGATCTGACCACGGGGACGACCAAGACGTGCTACGAGCGCCGGCCCGTCGACTACTGGAACGCGGTCGACCCCTCGGAGGCCGTGCGCTCGGAATCGATCGTTCCGACCCTCGAGCTCTATTTCGACGTCGTCGAGCGGATCGACTACGGCGGAACGATTCTCCACCTCCTGCTCGAGCACGTCATCCACAACTTCGACGAGGGCAACGCTCACCACCTGGCGATCCTGCGGCTCCTCGGCGGGATCGAAGACGTCCTGATCGGCCAGGGCGTCCTGGCGAGCGACTTCACGGTGATGGCATTGCGCCGGAAGGACGCGCCGCCGCGGCCTGCGCGGGAGCCGGTGACCGCCCCCCCCGCACCGGCCTCAGCGGATGCCGACGTCGCGTTCCTGCGCCGCGAGCTCGCCGCGGCCCGCGCCTACCTCCGGTCCGTCGAGTCCTCGCGCGGCTGGCGGCTGCTGCAGGGGATCCGCGGCCTCTTCGGCCGGCGCTGGTAGGGCCGTCGTCACCCGGCAATCGAGCACGAAGAGCGGGCCGGCAAACTCCGCCGCCGCCCGGCACGCCGCGCCCGCGGCCCGCAGCCGGTCGAGGTCGGGCGTTGCGCTTCGCGAGACGACGAAGACGAAGCCGCGCTGCCCGTGGGCCGCGAGCTCGGCGATGAAGGCGTCGAGCTTTCCCGGTTGATGGAGCATGAAGAGGCGGCGCTCGAAATAGAGCGGCGCCAGGAGCTGCGACACCCACCAGAAGTCCGCCAGCACGACGTCGTCGCCGGCGGCGCGGACGGCGGCGTGGATCGTCTTGCCGCGGGAGAGCGAGTGCTCGAGGACCCGCACGGAGTGGAATTGCAGGGCTCCCGACAACAGGAGGAGCAGCGCCAGCGCGGCGCCCACGGCCCGGCGCTGCGCCCCCCGGGCGCTCAGGAAGAGATGCTCGGCCTGGTGCCAGGCCACGACCGCGGCCGGAGCCAGCATCGGCAGCAGGTAGCGGGGTCCCCATTGCGCGCCGCCGTCGTTGGGCGCGGTGAGGACGACGGCGAGGAAGTAGACGCCGCAGAACGCCAGGAGGAAATCGAGGATGGCGCGGACCGGCGAGGCGCGGCGGCGCGCCGCGAGGGCCAGGAGCACGAGCGGGCAGGCGGCGACGAGCCCGGTCTTGAGGAACATCCCGCCCTCCATGAACCACAGCCGGAGCGCCGCCAGTGCGAGGGCCAGGAGGGCCGCCGTACGCCAGCGGCCGGTGGTGAGCCTGACGGCGATCGCCAGCACGACCAGGGCGGCGAAGTACTTCCAGTAGAGGTTGCGGTCGAAGGCGATCGACGCCGCGATCTGGCCGCGGGCCGCCAGCAGCTTGCCGGCCACCAGCGGCACCGACAGGCCGCCGAAGTTGAGCGCCGCGCCCCCGCCCAGGGGCTGGCCGTAGAGGGCCATGTTGAGACCGGCCGCCGGCAGCAGGCCCAACGCCCAGCCCGCGAGCGCCGCGGCCACGAGCCGCGCGCGGCGGCGCGGCGCGGCAGCCATCGCGACGCTCGCCGCCGCCCCCACGAACAGACCTTCGGGACGGACGAGGAACGACAGGGCGGCGACGAGCCCGGCGGCGCCGGCCAGCGGGACCGACTCGCGGCGCATTGCCTCGACGCCCAGGGCCAGGGCGCCCGCGGCCACCGCCGCCGCCGGCGCGTGCTCCCAGAAGCTCAGCGCGTAGAAGAGGATCGGCGTGCCGCCGGCGAGGACCCACGGCAGGGCCGAGGACGCCGTGCGCAAGCCCAGCCGCCGGCCCACCCGGACGCAGAAGAAGAGCAAGAGGAGCGTCGCGACGACCGAGGGCAAAAGGAGCCCGGTCAGCCCCGCGAGCTTCACGAAGCCGGCGCACAGGAATGCGTAGGGATATGAGTAGATGGAAACGGCACCGTCCCGCGCCGGCACGGTGTAGAGGGCCGGCAGCGGTGAGAAGGTCCCCGACGGGTCCAGGTCGGCGCCCGGATAGAGCAGGGTCGTCTCCCGGAAGCTCTGACGAATCAGGCTCTCGACCTGGACGTACTTGGCACCTTGATCACCCGCCCAGATTCCGTCCGACGGCAGGTAGAACAGCAGCACCGAGGCCAGCAGGATCCCGATCAGAAGAATCGGGACGGTGTCCCTCACCGCGCAGCGATCTCCTGATCAGGGTGCCGAGGCCGACCAGGCGCTGGTGTTGCCCGACTCGAACCCGTCCGCGAAGATGTGCTCGACCGAGGCGTTGGCTTGATTCGGAGCGTTGGCGCGAAACATGGGCCAGGGCAAGGCCGCCGCAGAGGCGGCACCTGAAAAGTCCCAGGCGTAAATCGTCCCCACCGAGCCTGTACCGTCGGCGCTGCCGACGACGAGCTCGACGTCGCCGTCGCCGTCGATGTCGCCCACTGCGGGCGAGGACGCGATCGCGAACGGTATCTTGAGGTAGAGATCCGCAGGCGGCGGCGGCCAGGTCTGCAACGTCAACTGGTTGCCGTTGCGGTCCCAGACGACGATCTCGAAGGACGATGCCAGCAGCACCTCGAGCTGGCCGTCACCCGTGAGGTCCGCCACCACCGGCGAGGCATTGGTCGACGTGTGGAAGGTGTCGTTGGAAGCGTTGACCGTGGTCGGCTGGGTGGGCCAGCCCGGGACGTTCGAGCCGTCGGGGTTCAGTACGTACACCAAGCCGCCCTGAACGTCGTCGGGGTCGATCGTGTTGACGATGACCTCCAGCTCGCCGTCGTCGTCGAGGTCCGCCAGGGCGGGGGAGGCGAAGGCGTACTTGTCGACCAGGTCCACGGGCCAGCCGGGCAGCACGTTGCCGAGGTGGTCCCAGGCGTGGATCTCCTTGCCCACGTTGGGGTCGTCGCGGCCCACGGCACAGTTGGGATTCGCCCAGCAGTAGCCGGTGCCGACGACGATCTCGAGGAATCCGTCACCGTCGAGGTCGCCAAGGGCGGGCGACGACCACAGCACCTCGTCGACCTGGCGCGGAAAGCCCGCGATCACGGCCCCCGTCTTGCCGTCGTAGACGTAGAGCAGACCGCCGTCCTGCGCGGCCACGGGGATAGGGGGATTGAGGGAGTCGCCGTCGACCCCGATCACCACGTCGAGCTGACCGTCGCGGTTGACGTCGCCGATCGCCGGCGAGCCCCAGACCGCGTCATAGACGTTGTTCTCCCACAGCACGGTGCAGTCGTGGTGGATCACCCTCACGCGCCGGTCCCAGGCGCCGAAGGCGATCTCCAGGAGGCCGCCGTCGTTACCGTCGAGATCGGCCAGCGCCGGCGACGAATACACGCCGTCGCGCCAGCCGTCGGGCGTCGAGGTGGCGTCGAGGGTCTTGAAGTCGCACAGGAGGTTGCCCATGTGGTCGATCACGTAGAGCCCGCCGTGGGCGTTGGGGGTGAAGGTGCTGCCGGCGCCGACCACCACCTCGGCGAAGCCGTCGCCGTCAACGTCGCCGATTGCCGCCTTGCCCTCGATCGCCATGGCGCCGGTGTCGTAGTCCCAAAGCTTCGTCCCGTTGCGGGTGTAGGCGTGGACCTTGCCGTCGTTGGTGCCCACGACGATTTCGGGGAGGCCGTCCTGACCGAGATCGCCCAGGGAGATCGAGCTCAAGCGAACGCGGTCGCCGTTGAGAGCGGCCGGAAAATTGGCTTGAACCGGAGGCCCGGCCCAGACGTGTCCGGCCTGCCAGATGGAGAAAAAGACCAGTAGTCCCGAAGCGCAGAGTGAGCACTGCTGCGGACGACGCATACATCTTCCTTTACTGAAATTCAGGGGTTGAAATCCGATCCTCGGCACGATCACTCCAGGTATCCGAGGGCCCGCAGCCGTGAACGCGCCTCGTCGGTCAGGACCTCGGCGTCCCTGCCGCTGCCGTTGCCTTCGGCAGCCGCCAGCTTCGCCCAACGCTCCAGGGCCCGGATGCACCGGGCGGCCTCGTCGTCGATCCGGTTCAGGGGCCGCTTCTCCCGCGGATCGGCGCCGAGGTCGTACGCCCTGAACGTCGGTATTTCCTCGAAGCGCTGGTTGAGGTTGTTGCCGCTGTGGATGCACTTGACGTCTCCCGCCGCGATCGCTGCCAAGTCGACCTCGGCGAGGCGATCGCCGTGCCTTCCGACGCGGGTCTCCGCGAAAACGACCCGGTGGCGAAACGCGCTCTCGTCAGCGGCGAGCGCGATCAGGCTCACGCCGTCCAGCGACCAAAGCGACGGATCCTCGCCCACGAGGTCCAGGATGGTTGCCGCCAAGTCGAGCGTTGAGGCCCTGGACCGCACCCGCGTGCCGGCGCGCCAGCCGTCCGGGAACTTCACGATCAACGGCACGTGGAGCTGCTCTTCGAAGAGAGTACGGCTGTGGGCGAAACCTCGATGCTCGAAGAACTCCTCTCCGTGGTCGCTGAGGAGCGCGATGAAGCTTTGCTCATAGAGCCCGTGAAACCTCAGGAAGTCGATGAAAGCGCCGAACTGCCGATCGGCGAACGAGACTTCGCCGAGGTAGAGCGCATGGAGATGGCGGGTCTCTTGCGCGTCGTGCCCCAGGTCCTGTTCCATGAAGACGTTGGGGTTGTATAGGTGCTCTTCCAGACGGCCGGGATAGGCCTCGGCGAAGCGGCGATCTTCTCCCCGGGGAAGATAAAGCGCATGAGGAGCGACTGTGTGTATGTAACAGAAGAGGGGTTGCTCCGGATCTTGCCGGTGCAGCAGATGATGCCACAGGAACCAACGAACGTTTCCGGATTCCTGCCCGCGCTTGCCGAGGGCGTCGTTGAGATAAAAGCTCTGGAAGCCCCGGTCAAACCCGTAATCCTTGTTCACGATGTAGCTCTGAGAAATCGCCAGCGTGTCGTAGCTCCGCTGCCCCAGCCATTCCGCGAGCGTCGGCGCGGAGGAGGAGGGCAGCCGTTCGAGCTCCGTCATGCCGTGACGAAACGGATGAAGACCGGTCAGGACCGAAGCCGTCGCGGGAAAGGTCCAGGCCGAGGCGCTCCACGCCCGCTCGAAGACGACGGCGTCGCGAGCGAACTCCGCGATGCGCGGCGACGTCGGCAGCTCGGAGCCGTAAGTCTCGAGGGCGTCGGCGCGGAGAGTGTCGATCATGTAGACGAAGACGTGCGGACGCTCGGGGGAACGGCCGGCAGCGCTCACGCGACTCGGCACGACGCCGGTCTTTCTCACGTCGACGACGGCGACCGCCTCGCCGGCGGTTTCGGCTCCCGGGCTGGCGATCCCTCGCAAACGCAACCACGCCGGCCTCGCCCCCGAGCGCCGGATGTCGAAGGAGCGGGAGGACAGGGCCGCCGCCTCGTCGCGAAACACCTCGCGCCGCGAGCCGTCGGGCTCGAGCACCTCGAGGCTCAGGGCCCAACCCTTGCCGCGAGCCTCCACCGGCCCCAACCTCACGGTCGCCGAGGCAGCCGCGGGCAGCGGGAGCAGGGCACCGGCACCGGGCCGCAGGGTCAGCCGACCGCTCGCGGGATCCAAGTGAGTCCGCGGCGCGAGAGCCTCGTCTGCCGTGAGCTGCCGGGGAACCACCGCGAAGAGGCGGCAGAACGCAGCCAGACTTCGCTGATCGTCGGCGTCTCCGACGTCCGCAGGCCTCACCGCGTACGCGAAGTGCATCTCCAGGGTATTCACCCCGGGCAGCAGGAGCTCGGCAGGCAAGGGGAAGCGCACCGTTTGAAATCCGGGCCTCAGGGTGACCGGGCGAAGATCCGTTCCGTTGACTCTCGGCGTCATGGTCTGCGGCGGCGCCTCCGGGTAGCTGAAGGGAGAACAGGAGGCGACGACATCGAGCTCGTCCGCCAGCGGCCGCGCGAAGTAGAGCACCGATCTCCTGGACGACCACACCGCCGCGCCATGACCGCTGTCCTCAATGTCGTACCACCCGCCGCCGAGCTTGATGGGCTCCACGGTGCCGTCGAAGCTGAGCAGCGCCCGATCACTTTCGGCATGGATGGTTTGTTGGTCGAAGACGGGGCTCAGAGCCTCTGCGAGAGGCCGTTCCGTCCTATCGCAGGTCCACAGCATCAGAAGAGCAAGAGGGATGAGCGCTCGCATGGCCCCCATCATATATCGCCACGGAACCCGTGTTGCAACCCGTGTGCCAGGTCTCGTTGAAGTCCCAGGCGTGAAATTCCGGCACTCCGCCCCACGGCCTGAAGAGGCCGGCCTTGTGGTGTTGATGAAGGGTGGTCACGAACTGCCCGAAGGAGTGACGTTTCTTGTCACTCCGAAAAGGCCCCCGGGGGCACGAGATGCGGGGATGCGGTGTACACTCCCGGACAAGTGCACTTCGGAGCTACCGGCCACGAAGCTGTCGAGGACTTCCTGCCGCGACTACGGACTCTCTGCCACGGTGACGATTGACCCGAGCCATGTTCCTCGGAAAAAAGAAAGCGCTCCGACTCCTGGCCGAATCAGTGCCCTTCTGGTTCCACTCGATCGATTTCGGCCGCGGAGTGACCACCGACGGCCGCAAGTCCGCCGCCAACCTGGAGGCCGAGCTCGCCTCGCTCCGGTTGCCGCCGCTCGCGGGCAAGACCTTCCTCGACGCCGGCGCCTGGGACGGCTACTTCTCCTTCGCGGCGGAGCGCCGCGGCGCGCGCAGGGTGGTGGCCCTCGATCACTACGTGTGGAGCATGGACCTGGTCGCCCAGGTCGAGTACTGGCAGCAGTGCCGTGCGCAAGGCACCGTGCCGCAGCCCTACGAGACGATTCGAAGCGTCTGGCGCCCCGACGAGCTGCCCGGCAAGAGGGGCTTCGACACGGCTCGCGAGGCGCTGGGAAGCCGCGTCGAGTCGCGGGTGGCGGATTTCATGACCATAGACCTCGACGAGCTCGGCACCTTCGACGTCGTCCTGTACAAGGGAGTGCTCTATCATATGGAAGACCCCTTGGCGGCCCTGCGCCGCCTCGCCCGGGTCACCGGCGGGATGGCCGTGATCGAGACGGCGGCGGTCCTCCTCCCCGGCTACGAGCACTGCGCCGTCTGCGAGTTCTACGAGGCCGACGAGCTGAACTTCGACCCCAGCAACTGGTGGGCGCCGAGCGCGCGGGCCCTTCACGGCCTGTGCCGCGCCGCCGGCTTCGCCCGGGTGGAGACCGTGTTCGAGAACCCCGGCACCGGCTCGCCGGGCGAGGTCGTCCGCTACCGGACCGTCGTCCACGCCTGGAAATAGAGCAGGAGGCCGACGTGGATCGCGACGCCAAGCTTCGAGCCATCGCCGAGCTGCCGCAGTGGCGCCACCGGATCCCGTTGGGCGACGGCGTCGTGACGCCGGGCCGGGAGGACGTCGAGGCCGAGGTAGCGAGGCTCGCCCTGCCGGCGAGCCTCGCCGGGTCGCGGGTGCTCGACGTCGGCTGCTCCGACGGCTACTACAGCTTCGAATGCGAGCGCCGCGGCGCCCGCCGGGTGCTGGCGATCGACGACATGAGCTCGATGATGAACCCGGGAGCCAACGGCTTTGCCATCGCCCACCGCGTCCTCGGCTCCGCGGTCGAGCTCCGGGAGATGAGCGTCTTCGACCTGGATCCGGCCGCGGTGGGCGAGTTCGACGTCGTGCTCTTCCTGAACGTCCTCTACCACCTGCCGCATCCCTTGCTCGGGCTGCGCAAGATCGCCCGGGTGATGCCCGCCGGCGCCACGATGTACCTCAAGACCTACTTCCACCAGGACGTGAGGTGGTGGCTGCGCGGCAAGGCGCTCGGTTTCGACCTCTTCCGCGGCCGCCAGGTGATGCGCTTCTTCGAGGCGGGAAGGCTGATGGGCGATCCCACCAACTGGTGGGGGCCGAATCGGCCCTGTCTCGAGGGGATGCTGCGGGCGAGCGGATTCCCTGCCAGCGAGCGGCTGCACACGATCGGCGACCGGCTGTATTACCGCTGCCGGCGCGGTTAGGAGCCCACGGTCGCGAGCCGCTCCGCGACGCGCTGGGCGGTGTGGTCCCAGGTCCATCTGCGGGCCATCTCCGCCGCCGCGGCCCGGCCGCGGCGCGCCGCCTCCTCGCGGTTCTCGTAGACCTCACGAAGCAGGAAGCGCAGGTGCTCCGGGTCGGGGTCGGCCCAGGAAAAGCCCTTGTAATAGGGACACTTGGCGATCGCGGGCACGGTCTTGCGGATGCGCAGGGGGTAGGCGATCTCCTCGCTCAGGAACTCGGTGTGCGCGCCCCAGTCGGTGGCGATGGCCGGCAGGCCGCAGGCCATGGCCTCCATCAGCGGCATGTTCCACCCCTCCCCGCGGCTCGGCGAGACGAAACAATCGGCCGAGCGGTAGAGCGCCCCCAGTTGGTAGTGGGGAAACTCCAGGTTGACGAGATAGGAGATCTTGCCGCCGCTCTCCCGCAGCCCGAGGCGCCCGACCTCCCGCTTGAGGCTCAACGAACGATCCCGGTTGACGACTTTGCACAGCAAGCGAACCGGCTCGCCGGCAGCGAACTCGTCGTTGAAGACCCGCACGAGCGTCTCGGGGCCCTTACGCTCGCCCCACTCGAAGACGGAGAGGAAGACGAACTCTCCGAGCGGGTTGGGGAAACCCCGCATGCCGGGATGGAAGTAGTGGGGATTGACGCCGAGCGGGACGGTGTAGATCGGCCGCGTCAAGCCCGAATTCACGAAACCGTCCCGATTGAAGCCCGTCGGCACCCAGACCTCGTCCATGCGGTTCGCCTGGCGCACCCACTCCGGCGGGAAACCGTCCACCTCTAGCATGGTGTAACCGATCTTGTACCGGCCCTGGTTGCGGTAGAAGACGTCGCCCTGGCCGTAGACGACGGCCACCGGAGGCTTGCGCGGCGCCGGGCGGGAGCGGAAGACGTTGAGCCGGTATTCGTCGAAGCCTTCGGGCTCGGCGAGCGGGAAGACGGTCTTGGGACCGTAGACGTAACGGTAGGCGACGCGGACGTCGCGCCGGTCGAGGGCGAGGAGGATCTCCCGGCAGCTCATGGCGTAGCCGGTGGGGAAGTTCATGATCGACTGCCAGAAGACATCGCGTCGATAACGGCTCTCGAGCCGGCGCTGCCACTTCTGCCGAAAGACGTCGCGGCTCTTCTGGAAGAGGCGCATCAGCGCCGCCGCGTCGCCCTGGGTGGAGCCGTGCTCGTCGTGGACGAGCGTCACGGCGCCGCAGAGCACCGTGGTGAACCCGGCCCGGCGGGCGCGCAGGCAGTAGTCGGTGTCCTCGAAGTACGACTCGAAATCGAGCGCCAGGCCACCGATGGCCGCGATCGTCTCACGCTTGACGTAGGCGCAGGCGAAGACGATCCCCTCGACCTCGTGGTCGCGGGAGTACTGCCCGAGGTCCTTTTCACGGCCGCCGATCTGCTGCCCCCACATGGAGTCGGTGGGCATGTAGGTGCCGGCGTGCGACAGCCGGCCGTCGGGCAGCGTCAGACGGCAGCCCACCACGCCGATCTCGGGCCGCGAATGGGCACAGGCGCGCATCCGGTCGAGCCAGTCGCGCTGGGTGAAGACGAGGTCGTTGTTCAAGAGCACGACGTCGGAGTCGGGATCGGCCGCCTCGATGCCGGCGTTGTTGCCGCGCACGAAGCCGAGGTTCGCGGGCAGGGTCAGGATGCGGATTCCCTCGTAGCCGCGCAGGCGCTCGGGCGTCTCGTCGGTCGAGCCGTTGTCGACCACCAGCACCTCGGCGCCCGCGAGATCGGTCCTCAGCAGCGTCTCCAGGCACCGTTCGGTCAGCCGCCAGTTGTTCCAGGCGAGGACGATCAGAGTGGCGTTGGGTTGCGTCATGCCTCGGGGGGATCGTCGATCACCTGGAGGGACCGCCAGAGATCCTCGAGCGACTCCTCGACGTCCGCCGCCATCAGCTCCCGGGTTTCGGTCCACAGCGACAGGTCGTAAGCCTGCCGCGGAAGAGGCGGCAGGCCGCTGTGGATGCGGGAGAGCAGCAGCAGGTCCTCGGGGAGCAAGTGTTGCTGGAGCTTCCTGAGCTCCCGGGAACGGGCGGCGAGCGCTTCCTCCAGGGCGGCCGTGCGGGCTTCGAGGTAGGCGATCCGCTCCTCCTGGCTCGCGAGGTCCATTACCAGGCCCGTCCGAAGAGACGCCTCACCCATTGGATGACCCGCCAGGGCGTCGAGCTTTCGACGGCTTGCACGTAGCTGTTGAGCTCGTGAATCCGCCCCTCGAGCTGGACGACCCGCAGGCTCGCTTCCCCGTCCGCCCATTCCTCCTCCCGTCGCCGGGGTCTCCAGGCCAGTCGGGCCAAACGCGTCTCGCGTTCTTGTTGCTCCTGGCGCTCGAGCCGAAGCGCGAAGGTCTCGGCGTCACGGCGGCCGAGCTCCCGGGCGCGGCGGAGACTCTCTTCCTGGCGGGCGCGGACGGTCGTGCTCGACATGACGGGGTGCTACCGCGGACGGCCATCGCTGCCGGATCCGGTGCTCAGGGCCCGGCGCAAGGCTTCCTTCAGCGGCTTTCGGCTGTGCTCCCGCTCGACCCGCAGCAACGCATTGGCGCGGATAGCATGCCAGGTTTCGCCGTCGGTGTAAAGCTCGACGGCCTGCGCGGCGAAGCGCTCGGGATCGTCGTCGCCGCCGTCCATGATCTCGACGCCGTGACGCCAGCCGAGCTGGCGGGCCAGCAACGAGGTGGCGACCACGGGCAGGCCGTGGGTCGCGGCGCCGGTGACCTTGTGGGGAATGCCGGCAGCGAACCGCGTCGGCGCGACGAAGATCCGATGTCGGTCGTAGATCGGCGCCAGGTCCTCCACCCGGCCCAGAAAACGCACGCCGGCCGGCCGGGGCAGGTCCGCGACGCCCGGCTCGCCGACCACCGACATCTCGACAGCGCCCAACCGTTCGGCAATCCGCGGATGGACCTGCGCGAAGAACCAGCGAAGAGCGTCGACGTTGGGATTCCACTCCTCGTCGAGGCGGCCGACGAAGAGGAAGCCCCGGCGCTCGTCGAAGGTTCGTTCGCCCGGCTCCCCCTTGGCCGCGTGGGCGACGATCGTGAGCCGTTGCGAGGGCGAGGCGAGGACCTCGCCCTCCGCCGCGGAGACGGCCCAGACCTCCGGCGCGGCCCGCGCCAGGGCGATCTCCTCGGCGAGCGTCATGTGGCTCTCCGCCGGAGCCTCGCCCAGCACGGCGAGCTGCAGCTCGCGCCGCCGCGCCACCACGGCCTCCGCGTCGTAGACCACCCGGGCGCGCTCGCGCGCCGGCTCGAAGCCGCTGGCGAGGAGCTCGCGGAAATTGTGCGGCCGGCTGACGATCAGCCAGTCGTAAAGGTCCCGCCGGCCGCGCCAGAAGCCCGCGAATCCCGGCCGTCCCAGGTGGTCGATGATCTCGAGGTTGGTCTCCGGGAGCTCCCGGCGGATGGCCCGCCGGTCGGTCGGAATCGGGTTGGTGGCGAAGAAGGTGACGAAGTAGCCAAGCTCGGCGAGCGCGTGCAGGATCTCCTGGAGCCGCGGCGATCCCCCGCCCAAGCGCTCCAGGGGCACGTGATCGTCGAGCAGGAGCACGCGGCCGCGATAGCGTCGCCGGTTGCTCGCCGGAAATAAGTGCGCGACGTCGGGTTCCCAGGCCGTGGCGAGCTCGTCGCGGTGGCGCTCCAGGAAGACCGGCCGATTGCGGGCCAGCATCCGGTTCACGTGGCTCTCGTCGGGCAGGCTCGCCGACCCGAAATGGAGCAGCGCGGCGCACGGCTCGTAGAGGACCCTGAGCCCGCGCCGGCGGAGCCGGAAGCAATAGTCGCTCTCCTCGTAGTAGGCGGGCGTGAAGGCGAGGTCGAGCCCCCCGAGCTCCTCGAACGTGCTGCGCCGGGTCAGCAGGAACACCCCCGAGCAGTAGTCCACCTCGCGGGGGAAGAGATAGGCGCCGCTGTGCGGGTCGTCGCCGCGGCCGTAGCCCTCGGTGGAGCCGTCGCGCCAGACGATGGACCCGGCCTCCTGGAGCCTGCCGTCGAGCCCGATGACCCGTCCGCCCACCGCTCCGGCGTCAGGCGTCGCGCGCAGGCGGTCGAGGGCGGCGCGGATGCTCGCGGGGAAGACCTCGGTATCGTTGTTGAGCAGCAGGAGGTAGTCGCCGCGAGCCGTTGCCGCCGCCTGGTTGGTCGCCCGCGTGAAGCCCACGTTGTCGTCGTTGCGGAGGATCCGCGCTCCCACGATCCGGTCCAGCAGCTCCCGGGTACGATCCTCCGAGCGGTTGTCGACGACGATGATCTCGAGCTCCACGCCGCGGCTCCGGCGCAGCGACTCGAGGCACTGCAACGTCAGCTCCGCGCGGTTGTAGAGCACCAACAGCACCGAGACCTCGGGGCTTTCGGGCGGCTCGAAGACGAGGGTGTCGCCGCCCGCGAAGAACGCCTCCAGGCGGCACCGGGCGATCGCGGTCGCGGCCTTGCGGAGCCTCTGCGCGTCGCCGTCCTTTTTCCACTGGCGGCCCTCCTCGAGCCCAAGGGTGACCAGGTGGAGATAGGCGTCCGCCACCTGTCCGGCACGGATGGCGGCGTCGAGATCGGGGTTGAGCTCGCGATAGCGGGCCGCGTCGAATCGGGGGTGGGGCTGGCGCCCCTCCTCCCGGCCGCGCTCCAGGAAATGCTGGTAGGCGCAGAGGTAGCGCCCCGCCGCGACCAGGGCGGCGACGTCGGGGTAGCGCCGGCGATACCAGTCCTCGGCGAAGGCGGGATGCGGGTCGCGGCCCAGGGCCGCGCCTTCCCGGAGGTAGTGCTCGTAGGGGGTGCGGCAGCGGCCGCCATCGACGGCCGCGGCCTCGTCCGGGTAGCGCTCGCGGTACCAGGCCTCGTGGATCCACAGGCCGTTCGGGCGCCGTCCCTCGGCGTAGCCGGCGCGCGCGAAGTGCTCGAAGCCGCAGGCTTGAGCGCCGTTGCGGACCGTCTCGGCGACGTCCGGGTAGTGGCCCAGATAGAACTCTTCCGAGAAGCGGGCGTTGGGGTTCCAGCCCCTTTCCCTGCCGCGTGTCCGGTAATGGTCCGCGGCGTCCCGGGCCTGGCCCGCGCTGATCTCCTCCCTGGCCTCGGGATAGGCCAGGAGATACCAGTCGGGGTCGAACTCGAGCCACTCCGGCAGCACGGACGTCTCCCTCAGGCCACGACGGGGGGCGGCTGGGGCTGGGGCTCGGAGCGGTCCACCAGCGCGCCGCCGGTTTGGTGAATGTACTCGCTATAGGCATCGAGAATGGGCCCGGGCTCGCCGTCGGCATGGAGACGTCCGCGGTTGATCCACAAGCAGCGGGAGCAATGATTGCGGACTTCATGCAGGTTGTGGGTGACCAGGATGACCGTCGCGCCGGATTCCCGCACCTCGTGCAGACGCTGGAGACAGCGGTCGAGGAAGCGCGCGTCACCGACCGCCAGCACCTCGTCAAGGATCAGGATGTCGGGGACCCACGCCGTGGCGATCGAGAACCCCAGCCGGGCGACCATGCCCGTCGAGTAGTTGCGCACCGGCGAGTGGATGAAGTCGCCGAGGCCGCTGAACGCGACGATCCCGTCGACCTTGGCGTCGATCTCACGCCTCGTGCGCCCGAGCAACAGGGCGTTCAGGTAGACGTTCTCGACGCCCGTCAGCTCGAAGTCGAAACCCGTGCCGAGCTCGAGGATCGGCGCGACCATGCCGCTGACCCGGCAGCGGCCGCGGGTCGGTTTGAGGACTCCGGAAATGACCTTCGACAGCGTGCTCTTGCCCGCCCCGTTGGGCCCGATGATGCCGACGACCTCGCCGCGTCCGACCCGCAGATCGACGTTCTCGAGCGCCCAGAGCTGCTCGTAGACGAGCGCGCCTTTGACCAGGTGGATGAAGTATTCCTTGATCGAGCCCAGGCGTTGCTTCGCCAACCGATAGCACAACGAGACGTCCGCGAGCTCGATCACCGGTTCAGCCATGGTTTCACTCTCCGGGCCGCGGCGCCGCCGTCAGACGTAAAAGGGTATGCGATCGCTCATGCGGCGAAAGGCGTAGGAGCCGACACCCAGGAACACGAGCGCCACCACCAGCGCCACCGCGAGATGGCCGATCGGCGGTATCTTGTTGAGATAGATCGGGTCACGGAAGACCTCCAGGATCGATCGAGCGGGATTGTAACGCACGAGCCAGAACAGTGGATGGTCGGCAACGATCGACATCGGATAGAAGATCGGCGTCATGTAGAAGAGGAGCGTCAGGCACACGCCGACCAGCTCCACCACGTCGCTGAAGAAGACCGCCAGCGGTGAGAGCAGGAGGCCGGCACCGAGCGTGAAGAGGGCGCTGAGCAAGATGGCCACTGGCAGAAAGGCCAGCGAGGCGTCGATCCGGTGGCCGGTCACCAGCAGGATCACGAACAGCGGAATGAGGGCGAAGAGCAGGTTGATGACGCCGGAGATCACGGTGGCGATGGGAAAGACCTCGAGCGGCACCGGCAGCTTCTTGAGGATCTGGGCGTTGCCCTTGAGGCTGTTCATCGACGCCGTGATGCCCTGGTGGAAGAAGTTCCAGAAAAGGATGCCGGACAGGGCGTACACCGGGTAGTTGTGGACGTTGAAACGAAAAATCGTGCTGAAGACCATGTGCAGCACCAGCATCGTCAGCAGCGGCTGCAGCATCGTCCAGAGAAAGCCGATGGCCGAGCGCCGGTAACGCACTTTGAGCTCGCGGGCGACGAGGGTGTGGATCAGGTCCCGATAGCGGATGATTCTCTTCATGGTCCGGCTCCCGAGCTCGGAGTCAGCCGTTTCTACACGAACCTCCGACGTTTGGCAAGGGTCACCGGCCGCCGCGGCGCCGCCGGGGGCGGGGAAACGACCAGGCCGGGTCCTCGCCGTGGAGCAGGAGGTCGCGCGCCAGCCGCCGCCAGGCCGCGGGGGCCACCCGTTCGAGACGGCGGCCCCAGGCGCCATGGCGCTCGAGGACGGCCCGGCAGCGCAGCAGCGCCCGCCGTGCCAGCCACGCGGCCTTGCGGCGCGCGCGGGCCCTCGGCGAGTCGTAGATCCGCTGGAGCTGCTGGCGCCGCGCGACCTTGAGCCGGGTACGGGAAGCCTGCTCGCGGGCGTCGAAGCGGCGGGGGATGCCCGCGAAGATCGCGTCCTCCTGGTAGAGATGGGGATAGAAGTTCTCGAACTCGAAGGCCGGCGGCCGCACGTCGTACTCCCAATCGGTCGGCAGGGCCGGCCAGCAAAGGGTCCTGAACGGGCGCGGCGGATGGAAGAGCCCGGGGTGCCGCCGCCGGGCGTAGTTGAAGTAGAGGCTCCATTCGTCGACCGGCAGGAGGCCGCCGCCGGACTCCTCCTCGAACCAGGCCGCCGTCTCCGCGAGGATCCGCTTGCTGACGATCTGCGGCATGTGCGACGAGTAGGAGAGGGTGGGAAGCCCCGCGCCCTCCAGCAGCGCCCGCGTCCGGTGCTGTCCCAGGTCGTAGTCGGTGGCCCGGGGCCGCCATTTCGCGAGGTGGTAGAAGTAGTAGGAATGGTGTCGGCCGGCCTCCCGGTAGAGGTCGCCGCGGACCTCCACCAGCGGCCGGCTGTCGTCGTCGGACATGATGAACTCGTCGTCGATCTCGCCGCACCCGGCGAGCGAGGCGCGCAGCAGCCAGTTGCGGAGCTGGTGGTCCGAGGCCGCCTCGAAGGCGGCGCGGCGCCCGCCGAGGACGGCGGCCTCGTCGAGGACGACGAGCTCCGGCGGCGCCGGCGCACGAAACCGGTCTTTCAGGGCCGACGGGCAAACGACGACGGCCTGGGTGACGAACGGCATCAGGCCGGCGACGTGCCCCAGCGTCTCCGCCGCGACCTCCGGCCGTTTGCTGATGTAGACGATCTGCACCGCCGTACGCCCTATTCCAGGAGCCCGAGGAGCCGGAGCCGCTCGCGGTACCGCTCGCCGATCGTCCGCGGGCTGTGGCGCTCCGCGACGTCGCGCTGCGCCGCCGCGCCGAGGCGCCGGGCCAGGTCCGGGTCCGCGGCGAGCTTCGCCATGTGCCGCGCCGCCTGCTCGACGTCGGCGTCCGCCCACACCGAGCTCTGCTCGAAGTTGTAGCTCTCCCCGCGCCGGGCCTCGACGAGCGCGTAGTCGACCAGGCAGGAGTTCTCGGGGGTCATGAAGTCCATGTTGCCGGAGTAGGCGGTGGCGATCGTCGCCTTGCCCATCCGCATCGCCTCGGCCAGACCCAGACCGAAGCCCTCCGCCCGGTGCAAGGACACGTAGACGTCGCAGCAGTCGATGAGGTCGAGCGTCCGCTCCTTGGTAAAGGTCGCGGTGACGAGGCGGACGCGCGGGTCCTCGCGCACCAGCTCCGTCACCTGCTCGACCTCCCGCACCTGCTGCTCGATGGCCGCGACGTACTTCGACTTCAGGATCAGCATCACCTCGCGACGCTCCGGGGGGAACGCTTGACGGAACGCGGCGACCACCGCCATCGGGTTCTTGCGCTGGATCCGCGAGGAGAAGTCGAAGGAGCAGAGGAAGACGAACGCGTCCTCCGGGACGTCGAAGTCGCCGCGCGACGCGCGGCGTGGAAGCGGAAAGTCGACCGCCATCGGCATGTGGACGACCGGCACCGAGGCCTTCCTCGAGATCGCCTCCTGGACGTGCCGGCTGGGGGCCCAGATCTCGTCGAGGACGTTCATGGCGTAGAGCCAGGAGGGCGGGTAGTCGCGCAGCTCCCAGAAGCCGTAGCCGACGTTGTAGCGCCGGCGGAAGAGCCCGCGGCGGCTCGTCCAGAGGTCGAGGACGCCGTCGTTGTTGAGGCAGAAGAGGTTGGTGTTGTGCGGACAGCCCGGATCGACGAGCTCACGCAGCGTCGTATCGGCCTGGCGGTGGAGCGTCTTGCCGTAGTCGCAGACCGAGAACGGCACGCCCGTCTCCCGCAATGCCGCGGCTGCGGCGCGCAGGTGCTCGCCGATGCCGGACTCGCCGAAAGCGAGCCCGATCAGGTTGACCCCGGACGCGCGGCCTGCCTGCGCCGCCCGATTGCGGTACCGCCCTCCCGCGAAGTGGAGCTTGCGGACCGGCCAGGCCCCGGGAAGACGAGACCGCAATCCTCTCATCGTCCCTCGGCGTCGACCCGGGGTGCAGCGACCGCCAAGATCGAGCTCCCCAGAGGCAAGCCCAGGCGGCCCCAGGAGCGCTGCTCGAAGCGGCTCGTCAGGTAGAGCATGCGGTTGACCCGGGGCGGTGGAAGCCGTGGCGGCCGCGGCTCGCCGCCCCGGATGCGCTCCTTGGCGCGCACCAGCAGCTTCACGGGAAACAGCCAGTGGAAGAAGTAGCGAGCCACGCGGATCGAGAGCCCGGCGCCGCGGAGAGCTCGGACCAGCTCCGCGCGGGTGTACCGCGTGCGGTGGAAGTTGAGGTCGTCGTGGGCGGTCCACAACATCCGAAACGCCGGCACGGTCAGCACCAGGAGACCGTCGGGCCGCAGCAACCGGGCGGCGAGGCGAAGGGCGGCGTGGTCGTCCGGAAGGTGCTCCAGGACATCGAGCATGAGGATCAGACCGTATTGGTTGCCGGGGTCGAAGGCGTCGTCGAACGGGCAGAGGTGGAAACGCCAACGCCGGCGGCTCTGCGCCGAGACCACCGCGGCGTCGGGCTCCAGGCCCTCGGGATCGCCGAGCTCCGCCAGACGTTCGAGCCAGAGCCCGTCGCCGCACCCGACGTCGAGGATGGCGCCGAAGCCGGCCTGCGGCCGCAGCCGGCGCAGGCGGTCGAGAACCGCGGCTTCGCGGGCGCGCCACCACCAGTGGCGCTCGTGGAGCTCGCGGTAGCGACGTGCGTACTCGGGATCCATCGCTCCCTCACCCGCTGCTCGCCGCCCCGAGCGCGGCGCGATGGAGCTGGCGGACCGCCGTCCCCAGGCTTCGCGCGCGCCAGTGGGCGGGCAGCAGGGACGGCGAGACCGTCGTGTCCATGCTGTTGGCGAGACCGAAATCGAATTGAACGTAGAGCCGGCGCCCGATCGTCGACTCCACGAGCCGCAAGAGCTCGTGGATCGACGCCGGCTTGCCGGCGGCGAGGGTGGCGATCGGGGGGCGCGGTTGCCCGCACCGCTCGAGGACGTCCGCGACGAGATAGCTGGCGACGTCCCCGGTCCAGATGAAGTCCCGGAGCGTGCTCAGGCGTCCGACGATGCGGGTGACCCGGTGCCGGAGGCCGTTGTGGATCAGGGTCGCGATGAGGCCGCGACGGCCGCCGCGCGGCGTGGGTCCGAAAACCGAGGTGAGCCGATAGATCCGTCGCTCCAGAGGAGCGTCGCTCGCCAGCAGCCGCTCTTCCTGCCGCAGCTTGAGGTCGCCGTACGGCCGGAGGACCGTGGGCGTGGAGTCGTGATCAATGGCGCGCCGCCCTTCGAAGAGCCCGCCGATCGAGCTCAGCAGGTGGAAGGAAACCGGCGCCTCGGGATGACTCCGGGCGGTCGACTCGGCCAGCGCGAGAACCCGCTGGAAGCTCTCGAGCTCGCCGGCGGTCTCGGCCTGGGAGCTCGCGAACCCTGCTCGGCCGGCCGCCCAGACCAGGCCCAGGGCGCCGGGCGCCGATCCTTCGAGCGTCGCGCCGAGGCTGGCCGCGATCGTGTCGAGCTGGCGCCGCTGCAGCGGGCCGTCATCCCAGCTCAGGGCCAGCGGCCGCGGCCGGTAGCCTCTGCCCACCAGCGCGTCGCGCACGGCGCAGCCCAGGAGGCCGACGCCGAAGAGCGCGACGAGGGGCCGCGGCGGCTCACGCGGCGGGCCGGGGCGTCGGGGTGGGTGAAGCACCAGCATGTGGGGCCTGGCGGGCGAAGAACTCGCGCAGGATCGCGTCTCGGGTGCGGTCGACCACGAAGAACGTGGGTTTGCCCTGAGACTGCAGGAGTAGCGTCGAAAGGTATTCGAGCACGACGCCCAGCAGGAAGGAGCTGAGGCCGCCGAAGAAGACGATGCCGAGAAACAGCGACAGCCACCCGCGCACGTCGATCGACGCCGGGTAGCTCAGCTTCTGGCCGAGCATGTAGAGGGCCAGGGCGATGCTGAAGACCATCGCGCCCACGCCCACCATCGCTCCCAGACGCAGCCACTTCGTCTGCGACGAGACCAGCAGCTTGCGGGCGTGCGACAACAGCTTGAAGAAGGTGTAGCCGCTGGCCTGGCGGGCGACGTAGCGCTGGTCTTTCAGCGCCAGAGGAAGCGTCCCCAGGTGTCTCGAGAACCAGCCCAGGACGACGTCGAGGTAGGTGTCGTGCGAGGAGACCGAGGCGGCGGCGCGGGCGACCGAGCCGCGGAGGACCCGGAAGCTGTTGAAGGCCCTGACGTTGGGATTGCCGGTGGCGAGGGTGAGCAACCACTTGTAGATCCGCGAGCTCTGGTCGCGGAACAACGATTCGTGCACGTGGTCGAGGGGCTTGGCGTAGGCGATGTCCCACCCGTGCTCGACGGCCTCGCGCAGGAGCTGCAGCACGAAACGGGGCTCGTGCTGCAGGTCCTCGTCGAGGGTCGCGATCCAGTCGCCGCTCGAATGGAGGATGCCGGCGACGGTGGCGGGATGCTGGCCGAAGTTGCGCGACAGCGTCACGGCCCGGACCCATGGGTAGCGCGCGGCGAGATCGGCCAGGATCGCCGCGGAATCGTCGATCGAGTCGTCGTCCACGAAGATCGCCTCGACGAGCTCGAGCGGCAGGCCGTCGCGATCCCATGCTTGCCGCTCGCGGTCGAGTTGCCGCACCAGCTCCTCAAGCGTCGCCGCGCCCTGATAGACCGGGGTCACCGTGGAAACGAGGATTCTGTCCATGGGTGGGGATTCTGCGGCTCCTGCCCGGCGTCGGCCTGGAACGGGCGGCCGCGCCAGCACTCCAACTTAACATGAGCAGCCCGGGAAAGCCACGTGGCCCGCAGACGAGACCGCGGCCATTCGACGATCCCCGACTCATTGGGCCCCGCCAGCCGGCCTTTCGGTCCGCAGGAACGGCCGCAGGATCCGGCGCCGCAGCGCCACGTAGGCCATCCACAGGCGCCAGGTCCGGGAGCGGTAGATCGCGCCGAGCTCCGATCGCGATCGGCGCAGCTCGACCGCCAGGGAGTCGGCGTAGCGCTCTGCCTCGGCGAGCTTTTCCGCGAGGGGATTGGGTTTCGGGGATTTCGGCGGACCGAAATCGGCCGGGCTGCTGATCGTCGGCCTCAGGGCGGCGTCGGGGGCAGGGACGGGATCGCGCGCCCACTCGACGAGCGGCCGGGTCGTGGCCGCGAACGAGAGCTCCTGCTGCGCGTAATCCCGGGCGTCGGCAGCGAGACGGCGCAGGTCGTCGCGATGGCTCGCCGCCCACAGGATGCGCTCCCCGAGCCCCGCCGCGTCACCGATCTCGAAGACCAGCCCCAGCCCCTTGGCGGCGAGCAGCTCGCCGAGGTCGCCGTGCCGGTTGTAGGCCACCGGCAGCCCGCTGCCAAGCCATTGAATGATGCGATTCTTGCTCCCCAGGAGCCCTTCGTAGATCGGCAGCTCCGCGAGCACGCCGAGGTCGGCCTCGGCCTGATAAGAAGGCACCAGCTCCGCCTCGACCCAACCCTGCAGATGGCAGCGCTCGGCGTGTCGGGAGCCGGCCACCAGGCGCTCGAAGCGCTGGTACGTCCGTTCGTCGTGGCGGTCGATCTGGCCGCCGGTCGACACGAACTGAACGCGGGAATCCCGGTCCATGGCGAGCTCGAGGCCTCGCCACAGCGTATCGACGTCGCTCCAGACGTTGTAGCCGCCGCTCCAGAGGACGACGAAGGCTTCATCCGGGACCTCCCGCCCGCGCAGCAACGGCCGTAGCGGAACGTCGGACGCCGGGACCATGGCGCAGGGCACGACCGCGGTCAGCTCGTAGCCGCAGGTCTCGGCAGTCAGGCGGCCGACGAGGCCGAGCTCGCCGATCGCCGCGAAGCGCTGGCGCTCGGAGACGACCGAGATCTTGTCCGCCGTCCGCAGGACCGGCTCGAGGTAGCCCCAGAAGCGGCCCAGCGGCCAATTGGCACTCTCGAGACGAGCCTTGGCCTGGGCCTCGGCCATGAAGTGACCGAACTGGTCAGCCCAGAAAGGCGCCTGGGGGCCGGCATCGGCCAGCACGAACGACCCGTAGACCGTGGCGCCGACGACCGCGTCAGGCCGGAGCTCGTCGATACGTCGCCGAATCTCGGCGGCGGTGAAGAACTCGGAATCGTCGAGGCGCTCGATGCGGACGTCGTCACGCGTCTCTTCGCTGAGCGCATCGGTGCCGGCGAAGGCTCCGGGGATCTTCATCGCCACGAGGTGAACGTCGAAGCCGGCCAGCGCCAGGCCGCGAGCGAGCTGCCAGGTGCGGATGCCCGGTCCGAAGCTCTGGCGCGTGTTCTCGAACGGCAGCGGGCACAGACCACAGACCAGGATTCTCTTCATGCGGCGACTCGTCAGCGGACTCGGGACGAGAGGATGATCAGACCATATCATGTGGGATCAGTGTCGATTCCGGGCGGCGGCGACCGCCAGCACCGAGCTGCCCAGAGGCAGGCGGAGGTCCCCAGGTGCGCTGCTCGAGGCGGCTCGCCAAGTAGAGGAGGCGGTTGACCGGAGGAGGTGGAAGCCGAGGGGGACGAGGCTCGCTTGCCAGGACGCGCTCCTTGGCGCGCACCAGCAGCTTCACTGGGAAAAGCCAGTGGAAGAAGTATTGAGCCGTGAGTACCGAGAGCCCGGCGCCGCGCAGAGCGCGGACCAGCTCCGGCCGCGTGTAGCGCGTGCGGTGGAAGTTGAGGTCGTCGTGGGCGGTCCACAACAAGCGGAACGCCGGCACGGTCAGCACCAGGAGGCCGTCCGGCCGCAGCAGACGGGCGGCGAGGCGGAGGGCGGCCGCCTCGTCCGGAAGGTGCTCCAGGACGTCTAGCATGAGGACCAGACCGTACTGTCTGCCGGGATCGAAGGCGTCGTCGAACGGGCAAAGGTGGAAACGCCAACGCCGGAGGCTCTCGGCCGAGACCACCTCCGCATCAGGCTCCAGGCCCTCGGGCTCTCCGAGCTCCCGCAGCCGTTCGAGCCAGAGCCCGTCGCCGCAGCCGACGTCGAGGATGGCGCCGAAGCCGGCGCGCGGCCGCAACCGGCGCAGGCGGTCGAGGATCGCGGTTTCGCGGGCCCGCCACCACCAGTGGCGCTCGTGGAGCTCGCGGTAGAGGTGGGCGTATTCCGGATCCATCGCTCTCACCCACCTCCTACCGCGCGGACGAGGGTCTCGTAGTTGTCGCTGTCGACGTTAAGACCGAGGACCTGCGCCACGGCGGCGGTAGACTCTCGAAGAGCAGGCCCACGTCTGGCAGATATGCCACGTCCGCAGGCTGGCCGCGTGCTGCCGGCACTGAGTCCAAGAGGGGAGGGGCGCGGCGCCGAGTATGAGGATCCGGGACATGAGTGGAATCACTGTATCACCTGCCGAGCCGCTCCGCTGTGGTATCATCCTGGCTCGGTAGCGCGGAGCCGCCGCTCAAGCACATCGGCGGCTCGAAATCTTACCCGGAGAAGCCAAGCGACGATGCGTCGGCGGCCCGGACCAGGGACGATGGAGCGAAGGCCGTGATCCTCGGAAAGAAGGTCGTCGTGGTCATGCCCGCCTACGAGGCCGAAAAGACCCTGCTCAGGACGTATGCGGAGATCCCACGTGAGACCGTCGACGAGGTCATCCTGGTTGACGACCACAGCAGCGACGCCACGGTAGAGCTGGCGCGCACCCTTGAGCTCCACCTCGCCATCCATGGCGCGAACCGCGGCTACGGAGCCAATCAAAAGACCTGCTACCGCCTCGCCCTGGAACGTGGAGCCGACATCGTGGTCATGCTGCACCCCGACTACCAGTACTCGCCCCGGCTGGTGACGGCGATGGCGTCGATGATCGCCAGCGGACACTTCGACATCGTCCTCGGCTCTCGCATCCTCGGCGTCGGCGCGCTCGCCGGCGGCATGCCGCTGTACAAATACGTCGCCAACCGCGTGTTGACGTTGATCGAGAACCTGCTTCTCGGTTTCAAGCTCAGTGAATACCACACCGGCTACCGCGCGTTCTCTCGCCAAGTGTTGATCGACCTGCCGTTGGTGGAGAACTCGGATGACTTCCTCTTCGACAACCAGATGCTGGCACAGGCCATCTACCGCCGCTACTCGATCGGCGAGATCAGTTGTCCGACCCGGTACTTTTCCGAGGCGTCGAGTATCAACTTCCGGCGCTCTTGTGTCTACGGAATCGGAGTCTTGGCTACGGCGATCCGATTCCGCCTGCAGAAGATGGGAGTGATCCGGGATCGGCTCTTCAGCGACGATGGTCTTCGGCTCGTGCTGACGGCTGGGGAAACGGAATGAGACCGACGACTACAGGATGCGGCCGCGGGGACAGCAAGACCTGCGATCCGGGCTGTCGAACCTACACCCGCGTCCTGTTCCTCCTGCTCAGCGTCCTCGTGCTGGCCTGTGGCACCGGTGAGACCCCGCCCGCCGGTGAGCTGCGACACCTCATCCTCATCACGGTCGACACCTGGCGAGCTGACCACTTCCTAGTCAGCAAGGCCGGCGTCCCTCTGACGCCGAACTTGGAACAACTGGCGGCGCGGTCAGTCCGGTTCCGTGCTAACAGCTCAGTGGGTGCCGTGACGGCCCCGGGAATCGCCGGCATCCTCACGGGACTGCTGCCTCATCGCTCCGGCGTCGTCGTGAACGACCACTTGCTACCCGACAGTCTACCGACTCTGGCCACAGAGCTACGAGACCACGGTTTCGTTACCGCCGCCTTCGTGGCCAACCCCGTTATCGCACCAGGGTTTGGCTTTAACAACGGCTTCGCCCAATACGAGCTGGTAGCGCGCCGGCCGCCCCTGCGAAAAGCCACGGCCGCGCAGGTCAACCGCCAAGCTTTCAACTGGTTGGATGCTCTCGCGAGGCCACCAGAGAATCTGTTTCTTTGGATGCACTACATGGAGCCCCATGGACCCTACGAGCCTCCCGACGAGCATGCCCGGCTGTTCTCGGTGGAGGATTTCGATGCGCCGTCCGACATTCCATTGCTACCGCCCGGAAGGAACGGCGGGTTAGGAGGGATACCTCACTATCAGCAGATCGAGCGTAGAGGCCGGCCCGCTACCTCCGACGGACGGGACTATCTTCTCCGATATGCCGCCGCGGTGCGCTGCGTGGATCACGAAATCGGTCTTTTGCTCCGAAGTCTCGAGGCGAGGCGGTTTATGGAGCACGCCCTGATCGTTGTCACTGCGGACCATGGCGAGGCCTTGGCGGGCGATCACGGCTACTTCTTCAGCCATGACAATAACTTGACCGAAGATCAGGTCGCTGTGCCTCTGATGATCTCCTATCCGGGATGCGAAGCTGGCAAGGTCGTGGACCTCCCGAGCTCAGCCACCGACATCCTGCCGACCGTTATGCATCTTCTCGGTCTGCGGGCCCCCGACGAGTTCGACGGCACCGCCCTTCTCGATGATACACGAACGGGGTACGCTGTGTCCGACTCCGGACGCGAAAGAGCCATCCGCTGGCGAAACTGGAGATTGCGGCTGACAGCTCGCGAGGCCTTGCTCTTCGACCTGGATACAGACCTCGGCGAACAGGTCGACCTCTCTGACCGCTACCCCGAACGCTTTCGCCAGCTTAAGGGTCAGCTTCAAGAGATGACCCGGCGCCCCCCCTTGGCGACCTCGATCAATCGCCAGCACCTCGACGAAGAGCAGCGTCGCTCGCTGAAAGCATTAGGGTATCTTTGAGCTGTGCGTCTCCCGAAGGCGCTTCTTCCGAATCTTGCGTTGCTCGTCCTGCCGCTCGTCCTGCCGCTGGCGGCTGGCGTCTCGGTGCGCTTTGTCGGCCTGGACCACCAAGTGGCCGGTGGCGACGAGATGCACGCCGTGCGATCCGCCCTGGCGATGCCTCTCGATAGGATCCTTGTGACTTACCGGCCGAGTGACAACTGCATCCCCCTTACAGCGCTCTACCGGTGGCTCATGGACCAGGGCCTCCGGCCCTCGGAGCTTTCGATGCGGGCTCCCGCCCTGATTTGCGGCGTTCTGCTGCTAGTCGTCGCTCCGGCGTGGATACTCCGGCGCTTAGACCTGCGCCCTGCGGTGATCACCACCTGGCTGCTCGCTTTGTGTCCGGCACTGGTCTACTACAGCCGCCTGATCCGCTCATATTCGCCGATCGTCTTCCTCAGCTTTTGCGCCGTCGTCGCTTTCGACAGCTGGATGCGACGCCGAAATCTGTCGAGCGCCGCTATCTACGTAGTCTCAGGAACGCTGGCCACTTACTTCCATCTGGTGGCAGCGCCGCTGATTTTTTCGCCCCTGGTATTCGTCGGCTTGGCGCGGCTCGCGGGCATCAGAGGAATGCCGTCGTGGCGGGCGATTTTCTGGCTCCTAGGTGTTCTCATCGGCAGCCATCTGGGATTTCTTCTTCCGGCTATCGACAGCGTCGTGGAGTTGGTCATGCTCAAGCACGAGACGCTCGATCTCAACAGTGACACCTGGCTTGGGATTCTGGTCCTCTGGAGCGGCTCGGGGTCGCCGCTGTTATCCGTAGTTTTCCTGTTGCTGTCGGCGAAAGGTCTCGTCTCTCTTTATCTACGCGACCGGCTGCTCGCTGCCTATATCGCTTCGCTTCTGGTCGGCCATACGGTCGGTCTTCTCATTCTTTCACCCAAGGCAATGCATCAAGCTACGATTCTCCACCGCTACATGCTCGTGCTCACACCCTGGGTCATGCTGTTGGTTGCCTTGGGGCTTGCCTCCCGCTGGATCCCGAGGCGGGACTTCGCTGATCGGCAGTTTGGGTTGGCGTTGGCGCTCTTGTTCATCGCTGGCTCCACCGCCACGGGCCCGCTGCGGCACCGTGAGTACCTCTTTAGCCCATTCTCCCTGCGGCCGGAGGTCTTGCTGCTGCACTTCGGGCCCACGCCGGAGACGCCCATCACGGCTGAGGTCTACGAGCGGATGGCCGACGACAACCCCGGGCCTGTCGTCGAGTATCCCTGGCACACTACCTGGCGGTTTTCCAAACATCTTACGGCCTATCAGAAGAGCCATAAGCGCAAGGTCCTGGTAGCGCCCGGGGAGCGCCTGCTCTGGGATGACGCCGGGGATCTCGGATTCCGCAATATGGTGACGCCGCGGGTCGACGACATCCTCGCCAGCCCTGCGGCATACTTGGTGGTTCACCAGCGCTCCGAAGAGGAAGCGGCTCTCCTCGACCGGCAGGACCCAGCCGACAAGGGCTCGCCGCTGGCGAAAGATCGCGAACAACGCCGCAAAGACCTTCTCCGCTTCGACCGTCAAGTGGCCAACCGCCTCCCGGAGCTGATCGACCGCCTGGGCCAGCCCGACGGCCAGTCCGGCGGTATCTTGCTCTGGGACCTAACGCGGATTCGTGGCCAGCGCTGACGAGGGCATCGTTTGTTGAATGGCCGCGAAGACCCATACTGCTAACAGGGGGGCGAGTTGTAACAGGAGCCGATCAACGGAGCTTCTCAGGTGCCACTCCACGTCGTGTGGTGTGATAAGATAAAATGAAAGATAGACCATTAAGCTCAAGAGGAAAAACGAAATAAGGAATGTGTGCCGGAGCGACTGTGTCCCTCGCCACAGGATCAGGAGCCCACCCGTGAAGCACAGCACCCAGAAGAAGCCCCACTCATCTGGTTCACAGAAAGGATTCAGTCGGCATTTAAAGGCGTGTGCTATCGCCAGCCAACGATCGTGCTCCATGGCTCTCTCGGCGATGCCACCGAGAAACGCCTGCGCCTCTCTAGTGCTCGCCCAAAAGACGCGGAACACAACGAGGGCCAAGAATGCGGGAAGAACCCCTGCCGCCACCGCGACAGCCATTCGCCAGCTACGGCGAACGCGGCGGCAGCGCGGCCTAGATCGCGGGTAGGTAAGAAGAAAGACCGCCAGAATCAGCAGAGCAAGTATCACACCCTCGTTCTTGGTCCACGCCAGGAAACCGACAAAGAGGCCGGCAAGGAATGAGGGCACCGGTTTAGCGCCAAGCCGGCCGCCACCCGGCAACTGGCTACACAGGCCGAAGGCGGCCCCCAGGGCGAAATAGGCGACCGGGAGGTCCGCCGATTGCGAAAACGAGAAATTGGAGACGGCGGGAGTGCTGAGCACGACGAGCGCTGCGGGTAGTGCCATCGCCTTGGAGCCCAGCGCCGCGACGCTGTGCCAGATCATCATTGTCAGGCCGAGGAAGAAGGCCATCGCCGTCATCTGCGGAATAATCGGGTCCTCTTGTCCGAGAAAGACAAACTGACCGGCTATTGCGCCTGGCAACAGCAATGGATATTCTGGATGCCCTTGCTCCAGAGTACGGAAAAGCTCCTGGAATCCCGCCGCGGGACGGTAAAGGAAGGCTGCGTGCGCGTTCCAGATTGCCACGCCGTCGAAGGTTCCCAGAGGATTTATCTGATGCGCAACCCAGGCATGGCCGAGCATCACGTAGAGTAGGCCGGCTGCCAGCATCCAAGAGACAGTGACCAACGTTTTCGGAAGTATTGCTCTTGGTAAGGCCGCAGCTCTGCCTTCACTTACTATTCGCTCGTTTCGGGGCGCCGCCGCGGCCCGCCGCCTTGAGCTCTTGGCGAGCCAGGCGACGGATACTGCCGCCGGGAGCGGCACTAGGAGCCACAGAATACTCCGACCGAGGCCGAAGTGCAGCGCGAAGAAAAGTGCGAGGGACGTCCATCCCATTCCGATACCCGGCGCGAACGCCATAGCCCTGGGCCAGACCATGGCGAAGGAGCGAGCATCGCCAGCGAGCATTCCCAGGGCGATCAGGAACCCGACGCCGACCACAAAAGCGGTTACGAAGATTCCAAGCATCGCCGATCCTTTCGCGCTCCTTGCCGCTGTCTCGGCCAGGGGACCGTGAGAATCCAGAAGAACAGCAACACTGTCAGCGGTTCGGTCGGGAAGCGTATCCTATTGGCCTCGTCGCCATCGACGAATAGGACCATCGCCAGGACCCACAGGATCGTCGCCAGCAGCAGCGTGACGCATCTCCAGTCCGGAGAACGGCGCCCGGCGCCAGCGACAGCCTTGATCATTGCGATGACCACGATGAGCGGGAAAGCGAAGAAATATATCGTGAGTGGAGCTCGCGGAGGACGATCCGTCAAAGGCCGAAAAAATGTCGAGTCGTAAATTCTCATCCAACGCCCCATGCCGTTTCCATGGTGCATAAGGGAGAAGGTGCCGGAGTACACGTTCTTTCCCGCAAAGAGCGAGTGGCGTTGATAGTTCGACCACGCCTTCCTCAAGAAAGCTCGTGGCCGCTCGCGGAGCAAGTCGAGCGTGGCGCGCTGGAGGTCGCTACTGTAGTTCAGCATCGCGTAGTGGTTCCAGTTCGGTGCTCCCGACTTCTTGACGGGCGAGGCAAGGACGTAGACGTCACGAAATTCCTCGGGCAATAGCTCAAAGGCCCTTCCCTGAGCCGCACTCCGGTCTTCAGGTGTTTGGAGAGCGAACATAGGAGAAAGTTCGTGCTTTTCGATGGGCAAGCTTCGGGATAGATTGTAGCCCAGCCAGCTCGAGTATCCGAAGAAGCCGAATAGAGCGAGATTCTTCAAGGGCCATGACAACAGGATGAGCACTGTGGTGGCCGCGAGCGCGACGTGGCGGCGACCGACCAGCATATAACGGGAACTGCGTGGCGTGACGAGAAGCACGAAGAGAAGAGCGGCTGTCGACCAGAAAGGGTGAAAGAGGCTCCGGGTGAAAGTGAGCGCACACAGGGCCGCGCACACAAGCACCAAGTCTTTCGCACGCGCGCTTTCCCAGAAGCGGTTGGTCGCCCATATGAGAACAAGGAGAAAGGCCATCTCATAGACGGTATAAGAAAACAGGAACAGGTAGATGTAGACGACCGGATGGAGAATTATGTAGAGGGTCGCTGCCGCCTGGGCCGTAAAGGTTAAGCGTAGAGCTCTCGCCACCTTCCAGAAAAGGGTTACGATGACCAAGCCGAGAAGGAAGTGGAGCACTACGAGAATGGAATGCTCAGTGACTCCCAGCAAACGCGACGCGTACAGAGTTACGCCGAGCAGCGAGTTCATCAATGGCGGCTGCGCGTGAAGGTAATAGAGGGATTGCACCAATTGCTCCTCTAGTGCCTCCTCGGGCAGGAGCTGAAAGCTGTAGTGAGGTATCCTGATGCCTGGCCCGGTCAACAGGAGCGCCAGGAAGATGCTGGTATAGAGCAGCAGCGAGGCGGGGATGGCCCATCCGTTCCGGTTGCGAAGGACGCGGAGGCTCGCTGGCTCACGACTCGATTCGACCGTAGCGGCAGCAGATCGCATTTCACCACAGCTCTTTATGGGTCGCCGGCAGACGCCGCCCAGTAGGGAAGCCGCTCCTCACCTCGTCGCTTCATGACAACTAGCGTGTAACCACTCAGCACCCTGTGGGTCTCGAGGTCAAGTTGACGCTTGACGGCAATGGGGTGAAGAAGCTCGAGGACGTCTTGGGGCTTGCTGTGGAAGGCTGGGTCCAAGATCAGGTAGTAGGGTTCATGGCGCCAGGCGCGCTGACGAACCGCATGAAGATGGATGATTCGATAGACGATCGAAGGGGCGAGGGCATATTGCGCCCGGAAGCGCTGGCCCGTGTTCTCCTGCCGCCGCTGGATTCGCGCCCAGCGATCGGGGTTGGCGACGCTACCCTCCGGGGTTTTGTCCATGAGGTAATCGACTTGAAGCGCGCGTTGCGTGAGCGGTCGCAACTGGGCATACTCCTCGATCGCGGTGGGCGAGCGGGCCCGGACCTTCCACCACGTGACCTCGTGGTGATCCAGGGATTGCCACATTCCGTAGGTTGAAACAGGGATCGTTAGCCAGAGGAAGATTCGAAGATACGTCGGCATTACTGGCGAGAGTATGGATCCTGCTGAACAAAGACCCTCCCGGAGGCTTGGGCCTCCGGGAGGAAGTATGGGCCGGAAAAGCGTTGTGGAAGCCTCGGTATCAGCAGCTCACTGCGATCTGGACCGGTTTCTCCGGGGGCCAGTTTCTCAGGGGGCCAGAGTCCGGAACGACTGGAAGTCGTCGAAGCACATCTCTCCTTGAGTGCTGGGATCGATGTTGGCCCCGCCGCTCATTCCAAGACGCATTTGGCGGACGAGGTATTGGTTGTAGCGCCCCGGGAGGCTGGTCGAGGCGCCGGCATTTCCCCCGGCGATAATACTCAGGCGGCAGACGCCGTCCGGCGGCGCGGGCGCGGGGGAGGGATTATGTGCCCACTCCATCATAACCTGGTTCCACCCCGGCGCCAGGTCGAGAGTGCTTGTTATGTTACGCGCACAGGCCGGCGGCGTTGGACAGTTGCGCAGACAAAGTGCCCGGATCTGGTGCTTGTCCAGGTTCTTATTGCGGATGTACATCACCTGAAACGTTCGCGACTGCTGGGCGCCGACGGTTGTCAGCAGGAAGTGGCGCGCGCCGTGGACCGCGGTGTCGAAGTTGTCGGTGTTGAGCCAGAACGTAGTCCGTACGGTGGTCTCGTCGGACACGCCGACGTCCGCGCCCGCCTGGACGTAGGCCTCGTTGGTGAATCCGTCGTCACCGGTGATGCGCATGCCGTATGCCCCCTCCTGGACACATGCCGGGGCTTCCGGCTGGCCCTGGGGGCCACCTCCGCCGATGTTGGTGACGACATCAAGGCTGTTCTGGGCGACCGCTGCACTGGCGAGGGTCATCCCTGCGATCAGGAGGGCATGGATACCTTGTCTCATGGTTATCTTCCTTAGAGGTCGTTGGTTGGATCTGCCGATCTCAGCTTACGGTTCCTGTCTCGGTTTTACGGTGTTTGGCCGATGACTGGCCAGGGACTATCAAGACTGGATCTCACTCCACTAGATCTCACTCCAGGTCCCGTCAAGGGTTCGCCCGGCGGTCTCGTTCTCCGGCGAGCCCGACCAGCCAGCGGTCGATCCCGTCTCGAAGCCGTCCCTCCACATCGCCCCGGCCGAAGACGCTGGAGCGGGGGGCTCCGATCTCGGCTGAGCCGCCTCGAACGCCGAAGCCACGGCACGAGCGTCGCCTCGGGCCCTCAGGGCGTCCACGGCACCGGCGGGCCCGCGGACTCTCCACAGCAGGCCGGCGACTCCCACCACCACCGCGATGCTCGCCGCCAGGGCGACGGCCCGCGGGTGCCGCGAACGTCCACGCTCCGTCCTTCTCCGCCGATTCATCGTCGGTCTGGCTACGCCGAATGCCAGGATCGTCCCGCGAGTCGTCGCCAGCGACAGCTCCTCACGGCAGAAGGGGCACGATTCCAGGTGGCGCTCGATCCGGTCCCGCCCGATCTCGCCGGGAGTCATACCCTGGGCATACTCGGCGAGGGCGAGGCTGGGCACGTGATGGCCGAGAAGCTCCCATGCCTCTACGCTCAGCTCGAGCTCGCCCCGACAGCACTCGCACGTTTCCAGATGGGTCCGCAGCGCGCGGCGCTCGTCCTCACCGAGGGAACCGTTGAGTAGCCAGGGGAGCGACTCGCTGACCGTGCGGCAAGACATAGGCGCCTGGCCCGGTTGCTCGATGCGGCAGGATGGGATGGTGTCGTTCATAATCGGGGGTCACCGTTCTATGCACCGTCTTCGGTCGCGCACCGTCTTCGGTCGCCTCGTCTACCTAGTCGACGCTTCTCGGATTTCGTTACGCCGATCCTGTTCGCGGAGACGTGTGAGGTCCCACACCCGGAAGTCGTCGGCAGCGAAATCCGCCTCTCCCCAGAGCTGCTCAAGGATGACGAGCTGGCGGGCGGCCTCCTGGTCGAATCTCGCCAGCTCGCGCTGGCGGCGCTCCCGGTCCGCGGCCAGGGGCGAGCCTGGCGGCGCCTTGCGCCAGTCGAGAGCCGCGTTCTCGGCCGCTGAGCTGAGATGCAATACCAGATACGCCGCATCGGTCGCCAGGATCCTGTCCGTCTGCGGGGCGACCATGTTGTAGAAGCCTGACAATCGTTCGTCCCACAGCAGCCGTTCGCCGGGAGACACGATAACACGGCGGCCGTGGATCTCCTGGTACCTCACGATGGCATGGCAGTACCTCCACGTGGTGTGCCACGGAAACTCGACGATCCGGCCGTCCCGCTGGTGGTCGAAGTGCCTGTAGGCCTCCGGAAGCTCGATGTCAGGAGCCTGCCGCTGTAAGTAGAAGAGAAGTGACTCGGGCCGTAGGACAAAAGGGCTCTGGCGAAACTCGCGGTCGAACACCGGTCCAGAGACAGCGAGCAGGACGCCGATGGCTGCCGTCGCCAGACGTGGCAGCAGATTCCAGGGACTCGAGGTGATCCACTCCCAGGAGGCAGTCAACCCCGCCGCGGCCCATATCAGTACGAAGGGCAGCGTGACGAGCATGTACCGGTTGAAGATCGGCCCTTGCTGCATGGCCAAAGGAGAGAGGAGGAACAGCCCGGCTATCTGTCCCGCGACCAGGGTAGCGCTGTAGCAGGCGAGCTTCGGCTTCCTGCGCAGCAGGTCGACGAAGCCGGCCAGCGCCAGCAGCCAGAACAGGGTCATGAGCCATCGCGAGCTGGTGCCGCTCTGCAATCCCATGAGGGCCTGCCAGGTATGCCATCCCACCTGGAGCGGTTGCTTCTTGATCGCGATCAGGCTCATCAGGCTCGACCACGTCGGGAGCAGAAAGACCAGGAATCCCCCCAGGGTTGCCAGGCCGAGGAGAATCGCCGCCCGCCAGGAAGGCGCGACGGCACCTGGTCGCAGAAGCTTGGCGCCGGCATAGTAGAGGAAGGGCGAAAGCACGAAGGGGACGCTCACCAGGTGGAAGTAGCCGGCAAGGACCGTCAGGATCGCGTAGAGGAGAGCGCTGCGACTAGAGGCGGTCCGCAACCAGCGCTCGTAGGCGACCGCGGCCGCGAATCCGAGGCCGACGATCGGCAAGTAAGGACGGATGAAGCGGCTGTAGTGGATCAGCACCGGCGACAGCGCTACCAGCCATGCGACGACATATGCGGAATGACGCCCGATCTGGTGTGCGGTCCACCAGGGTACTAGCCACAGGACCAGAACGCCGCCCGCAAGGATCGGCAGCCGCAGATGGAGCTCGGAGACGGCGACGCCGAGGTCCATGAGCAAGCGGTAGAAGCCGCTCAAGGGCAAGCAGGGATCGCTTCCCTGGTAGGTGGTGAGCACAGTCATGACCGGCGCCGCCAGGGCGGCGCGCACGGCGTGGAGCTCGTCGCCCCCTGCCACCTGGTACCCGACCCCCCAGAACCGCAACAGGCAGCCCACGGCAAACGGCAGCCACAGCCAGGCGATAACCAAAGTCTTACCGAGCAAGGCGTTACGTTCTTGCATGGTCGTCACGTAAGCTCCCAGAAGCGGCGACCGGAGCCTACCACCACCTGACGAGGCCGGCGGGACGACCCGCGCTGGCTTGCTCGGCCGCGATAAAGACCCTAGCTAGACTATAGGAGTAGGATAGGATATAGGCCGCCCAAGTGGAAGGAGCATGACGACCCAAAGCGACACCACACCAGACGGCCTGACCCTGAGTCGGCGTGCGGGACGCTTGGTGAAACGCTTCTACGTGGCCACGGCGCTCCTCTTGGCGCTTCTACTTGCCGGCTGCCAGGGGCAGACTAGTCTCCCTCCGACTCGGGGCTTCCTCCTGATCTCGATCGACACCCTGCGCGCCGACCACCTGGGCTGCTACGGCTATCAGCGCGACACCAGCCCGTTCATCGACAGCCTGGCCGCCCGCGGGGTGCTCTTCGAGAACGCGTTCGTGCAGCTTCCCGGCACCCTGCCCTCCCACATGTCGATCTTCACCGGCCTCTATCCCGCCGAGCACGGCGTGATGCCGCCGGCGGGCGTGCTCTCCCCGGACATCGAGACGCTCCCGGAGGCCTTTCAGCGTTCCGGGTACCGCACCGCGGGCCATACCGAGGGCGGCTACATGCACGGCGGCTACGGCTTCGCCCGCGGCTTCGACGAGTTCAGCCACGAGGCCAAGAAGATCGAGACCGACGTCGAGCGCACCGTGGCGCGCGGCCTGGACTTCCTGCGCCGTCTGGACGAGGACGAGCGCTTCTTCCTCTTCCTTCACTCCTATGTCGTCCACGACCCCTACTTCCCGCCGAAGGAGTACCGCGAGCGTTTCTGGCCGCGGCCGGAGCCGGATACCTTCCCGGCCACCGGTCCCAACCTGGTGGCCGTCAACCGTGGCGAAAGGACCCTGTCTCCCGAAGGGTTGGAGTTTTTCCGCGCCTCCTACGACGCCTCGATCCGCTACATGGACGACGTCCTCAGAGGATTCTTCGCGGAGGTCGAGCAGCTCGGGCTGCTCAACGAAACGACGGTGATCCTCACCTCGGACCACGGCGAGGAGTTTCTCGAGCACGGCGAGTTGACCCACGAGCAGATCTACCCCGAGACCCTGCGCGTCCCGCTGGTCGTGTTGCATCCCGCTATCGGGAGCCCGCGGCGCGTCGCCACCGTCGTCCAGAGCATCGACCTGGCGCCGACGCTCTACGCGATCGCCGGCGTCGAGCCGGCGACGCACCCGTCGGGCCGAAGCCTGGTAGGACTCCTCGCGGGCGCGGACGAGAAGGAGTCCGAAGCCTTCGCGACCAGCTTCGGCGAGCGGAACCGGGCGCTGATTCGACGGCGAGGAGAATCCCTCCACCAGCTCGTGCTCTCGCAAGCGGCCGCCGCCGGCGAAGCGGTCTGGGTGAGCGGCGCGCAAGTTTTCGACACCTTCGAGGGCCGTCTCGAGCTGGAGGTCAAGGGCTTCTACACTTCCGACCGGCTTCAGGTCACGGTCGACGGCGAGCCGGCGGCCGCGGTCGATCTGGCGCCGGACGAGTGGACCGCCGTCAAGCTCGACCTGAGCGGCGGGGCGGAGAAAAAGAGGATCCGATTGACCAGCAGCGGCTGCACGGTGCCCAAGGACGTCGGTCTGGGGGAGGATCGGCGCTGTCTGTCCTTCATGATCCGCGGCGTGCCGCTGCGCCTTCTCGAGCTCTACGACCTGGCGCACGACCCCCTGGCGTCCGACGACGTATCCGTCCGCGAGGAGCACCTGCTGAGGCGGATGCTCCCCCGGCTCGACGACTACGACCGCGAGCCCATCGCGACCTCGGAGGTCCAAAACATGGATCCTGAGCTCGAGCAGCGGCTGCGGGCGCTCGGCTACCTTCAATGACCCGGGCGCGTCAACCGGTCTTCTCTGCGGCGAGGCTCTGCAGGAGTCGATCCCGCGACGCCAGGGCTTGCCGCCGGCACCGCAGCACGCGCGCCCGCAGCGTCCCCGCGGCGAGCCCCAGACGCCGGCCCATCTCCTCGTACCTCGTGCCCTGCTCCAGCATCCGCCACAGCTCCCGGCACGACTCCGGCATCTCCTCGAACACGCGCAGCGCCAGGTCCGTGGCCTCCGCATTCGCCAGCGCGTCGAGCGGCGACGGTGACCGCGACGGCAGCTCCAGGTCGTCGACGTCCACCCACTGGCGCCGGCTCATGGCGCGGAGCCGATCGATGCACTTGTGATGGACGTAGGTCCGCACGTAGGTGCGCAGGCGGCTCCTGGCCTGGAACCTCTCCTGTCTCAGGGCCTGGGTCAGCTCGAGGAGGATCTCCTGCTCGAGGTCCTCGAGGTCGTCCGCGAGCCGCGTCCGGTAGGGCGTGAAGGTGGCGCGCATCCAGGCGCGCACCAGCGCGACGGTCTCGGGATCGCCGGCGAGCAGGCGCGAGATCAGGGCATCATCGTCCACTGCGGCGATGTTGGCACGCGGGGTCCGATCTGGCAACGCCCGCTCACCGCCCGGCGTTCGCCTCGCGGGCGGCGCGGAACCATTCCGCGGTCGCCCGCAGCCCGTCCGCCAGCTCGGTGAGCTCGCCGACCCCGAGCTCGGCGGCGAGCCGCGACGCGTCGACCACCGAGCGCCGCTGCTCGCCGGGCTTGGCGGGAGCGAAGCGGGGCTCGAGCTCGACGCCGGCGGCGCCCGCCAGCAGCCGGTAGAGCTCGACCACCGAGGTCTCGCGCCCGGTGCCCACGTTGTAGACCGCGAAGCCGCGGCGGCCGGCCGCCGCCAGGTTGGCGCGCACCACGTCGGCCACGTGGACGTAGTCGCGCGTCTGCTCCCCGTCGCCGTTGATGGTCGCCGGCTCGCCGGCGAGCAGCCGGTCGAGGAAGATGGCCACCACGCCGGCCTCGCCGTGCGGGCTCTGGCGCGCTCCATAGACGTTGGCGTAGCGCAGGCACACGGCGTCGAGGCCGTGGGCCGCGTGGTAGAAGTACAGGTAGCGCTCGACCGCCAGCTTGCTGACGCCGTAGGGCGAGACCGGCCGCAGCGGGTGGTCCTCGCCGGCGGGGAAGCGCTCCTGCTCGCCGTAGATGGCGCCCCCGGTGGAGGCGAAGAGCACCTGGCGCACGCCGCCGCGACGCGCCGCCTCGAGCAGGTTGAGGCTGCCGAGCACGTTGACGTCGGCGTCGAAGAGCGGGTCGCGCACCGAGCGGCGGACGTCCATCTGCGCCGCCTGGTGGACGAGCAGGTGGACCCCCGCGCCCTCCACCAGCTTCGCCGCCGCCTCCGAGCGCACGTCGAGCTGGTGGAATTCGGCCGCCGCCGGCACCTGGGCGCGGCGCCCGCTCGACAGGTCGTCGACGACGAGCACGCGGTCGCCGCGCGCCACGAAGGCGTCGGCCAGGTGGGAGCCGATGAACCCCGCCCCACCGGTGATCAGAACGGTCTGCGTCGTCATCGGACGGCGGAGCCTAGCACACCCTGGCTTACTCCCCTCTCCCCCTGGGAGAGGGGCCGGGGGTGAGGGTTCCCTGAATCGCCTCGGCCACCCGCCGCGGCGCTTCGAGCGGCAGGTTGTGCCCCGCCCCCGGCACGATCTCGACGGTGGCGCGCGGCAGCAGCGCGGCCATCCGCCCCGCCAGGGCGGTGAACTTCGCGTCGAGCTCTCCGGCCATGAGGTGGACGGGGAGGTCGATCGCCGGCAGCTCCCTCCAATAGTCGGGCATGCTGCCCAGCCCGAGGACGCGCAACGCCCGCGCCAGGGCGGCGGGGCGATGGCGCGACCGCAGCGTCCGCTGGGCCGCGAGCCGCGACGCCGGCAGCCGGCGCTGCGAGGCGAAGAGCGGGAGCTCCTCCCAATGCTCGAGGAAGCACTCGATCCCGTCGTCCTCCAGCAGACGCGCCAGCCGTTCGTCTTCGGCGCGGCGTTTCTGGCGGGCGTCCTCCGAGTCGAGCCCCGCGGAAGCGCCGATCAGCGTCGCCGCGGCGAAGAGGCCGCGGTGGCGAGCCAGCAGGCCGACGGCCAGACGCCCGCCCAGCGAGTAGCCGGCCAGGTGGAGGCCGCTCCTGCCGCGCTCGCGGATGCGGCGAGCGAGGCGGTCGACCTCCTCCTCGAAGGTCAGGGAGCCGATGGCGTCGCCGGGGTCGTGACCGAGGAGATGAGGACGGTCGACGTCGACGTCGAGCTCGGTCACGACGTCGTCCCAGGACTCCGGGGCGCCCGTGAAGCCGTGCAGGCAGACGACTCGGGTATGGATGCGCCGATCGGACGTCCGGTCCGTCATCGTCGCCAGGCGATCGACAGACGCGCCGAACGGCTCTCCATCGGATGGAAGTGGACGTCCTCGACGCCTTCGATGGGCTCGCCCGGCAAACGCGAGGCATAGAAGTACTGGATGTCCGAGTCGTCGGAGTCGAAGAGGTTGAAGACGTCGAGCACGAGCTCCAGGCCGCTCGCGAAGCGGTAGCCGACGCGGGCGTTGACGAGGGAGGCGGATTCCCACTCGAGCGAGCCGTCCTCGATCAGGGGCACGTCGCCGAAGTAGCGCCAGCGCAGGGCGCCGAAGAACGCGCCCACGTCGTCGAACGACAGGCCGGCGGCGATCGTGGTGCCGATGGCGCCGGGGATCTCGTCGCCCTCGGGCGCGTCCCCCTGGGGGGATCGAGGGGGGAGATCTGCAGTGTCGGTGAAGGTGGCGTCGGTCAGCGTCACGTCGAGGTCGAGGGCTACGTGGGGCGTCGCCTGGTAGAAGTTGGTCCACTCGACGCCCACCCGCCGGCTCGGACGGCTGGCCTCCGTGGCGCCGCCGTCGCCCACGAAGACCAGCTCGGAGTCGAGCTCGAGGGCGAAGACGGTGAGCGTGGTGTGCAGGCCGGGAAGGAGCGTGGTCCGCAGGCCCACGTCGGCGCCCCTGGCCCGCACCAGCGGATCGACCGGCGTCGCCGCTTCGCCCGAGGTCGGGTCGACGGCGATGACGGCGCCGCGGGCGTCGTTCGAGTGGTGGCCGTAGCCGGCGTTGAGGTAGACCTCGGTCGAATTCCACGGTCCGAGGATGAGGCTCAGCTTCGGGCTGAGCAAGGCGTCGTCCTCGGAGCCGGAGTTGGCGGCGAGGTCGCTCGCGACGGCGGCCGAGAAGACGTCGCCGCGCAGGCCGAAGCGCGTGCGGACCTTGTCGTTCCAATGGACGAGGGCGTCCGCCCAGACGCCGCCGCCGAGTTGCCGGACGTCGTCGCGTCGCACGGTGGCCGTGCGCTCGAGGTCGCGGGTGCGGAAGAGGCCGTTGCTCACGTCGTCGTAGCGCAGGCCGGCGCCGGCGCTCGTCTCGACGCGGCGATCCCCCCACGCGGCGAGCCACGAGCGGCGCAGGTCCAGGCCGCCGACCCACCGCCGGTCCGCCTGCTCGAATTGATCGCCGTCCTCAGGATTCTCCAGGAAGTAGGTGAAGTTCGAGACGAGGCCGAAGTCGTAGAAGAGCAGATAGCCGCTGAGCTCGGTCAAGGCGTCGTCGCTTCCGCGGTGCCGCTCGGCCGACAGGCTGAGGCGCGCGGTGTCGCCGCGGGGGCCGGGATCGACCAGGTCGAAGCGGTCGATGAGGCCCGAGTCGACGGCGCGGCGCGGGATCTGGTCGGTGGACAGCCAGTCGGCGGCGTAGCCCATGAACGTCAGGGAATGGCCGCGTTGGGCGTCGCCCGCGCTGTAGCGCGCGAGCCCTTTCCAGCCCTGGTAGTCCTGGTCGCGGGTCCATGGGCCGTCCTCGTGGAAGCCCTCCACGGCAGCGACGAAGTCGCCGCCGCCGTCGACCTCGAAGCTGTCGGCCCACAGCGCGCGGCCGTAGCCATAGGACCCGCCGGTAAACGCCAGCAGCCGCTCGGGCAGCTCGCGGACGATCGCCATGTCGATGCTGCCCGCGGCGGAGAAATCGCCGGCGTCGGCGTAGTAGGGCCCCTTGCGGTAGCGGACCCGTTCGACCAGCTCGGGGATGAGGAAGCTCAGGTCGGCGTAGCCCTGGCCGTGGCCGTGGGTCGGCATGTTGACCGGCACGCCGGCGACGCGGACGCTGAAGTCGGTGCCGTGGTCGAGGTTGAAGCCGCGGACGAAGAACTGGTTGGCCTTGCCGCCCCCCGAGTGCTGGGTGGCGACGACGCCGGGGGTGGTCTCGATCAGCTCGCCGGGGCGCAGGATCGGCCGCCGGGCGAGGTCGAGCCGGCCGGTCGACCCCTCGGTGGCGGAGTCCGCGATCCCGACCAGGTCGTCGGCGCGTTCGCGGACCTCGATCTCCTCGTAGACGCGGAGGGGGTCGTCGGGCGGAACGGGTGGGGAATCTGGGGGCTCGTCGCCGGGAGCGCCGAGCGTCAGGAGCACGAGCAGAACGGCAGCGATGGACGTCATTTCCGGAACCTCTCTCTTAGGCCCGCAACGGCGGGCCGCGAATGACGAGCGCGGCCCTCGCCGCGGGAATCGGTACGCGCGGGGCAGTCTCGGACGCGTCCCGCGGGACGGCCGAGCTTGCCCAGTGGCCGGTAGGGGGGGCGTCAGACGAGAGAGGACGAGGGCGGCCCGCGAGCGCCGCCGGGAAGACGCGCGGGGTTTTCGAGGACGGGGGTCCCTGAGTCGAACCGGACCGACGCCGTCGCCGGGAGAGACGCCGTAAAGCCGGCGTCAGGGCTCGAGGCGTCGAACGCGAAACCGGCGGCGGTCAGACCGGGGCTCGCATCCTGGTCGGGCGCCGGCTCGGGCCGTCCTCCGTCGTCCTGGTCGACGTCGTGCCGGTACGCGCGATCCTCGTCGTGGTGATGGCCGTGAGCGCGCTCGATCGAGCTGGCGTGGTCGTGGTCGCCGACGAAGAAGTGGTGGTGGTGCAGCTCTTCGTCGCCGAGATGGACGTGGTGACCCGAGCGGAGAGCCTCGCCGCCGAGGCCGATCAGCGCCGCCGCGGCCAGGACCCAGACCACCGTCCCGGCGTGGCGGTGGGCGTGACTGTGGAGTCGGGTATGCCGCATCATCGGTGGCTCTCTGACGGAGCGTCGCTGCCGGTTGATCAGGGGAACTCTATACCTTCGACCCGCTCACCGCAAGCGTCGTGCCAGGCTCGGCGCTACGAGCCTGCCGCCGGCCTCCGGCGTCCTGCCGAGGCGCCGCAAACCCGCACCGGGAGCGGCTCTGCACGAATCGTCCAATGAAATGAAGACGGGTCGGCGCGTCTCTCTTACGTATCCTCCTCACAGTACACGCGCCGCCGACAGCCGACGCCGACGTCGGCGGCAAACGACAACCCACTCCTGAAAGGAGGATACCAACATGGCGTCACCCGGCCGTCGCGATCTGGCGTCCCGCTTCCGGGCCACCCTGCGCCGCCTCCGCCGCCGGCTCGAGCAAGAGCCGGTCGATCCGGGGACGGAGACCGACCCGGGGACCGTCACTGAACCGACGACTCCCTGATCCGCTCTGATCCCAACTCGTTTCGCCCCCCGGCCACCTGGCCGGGGGGCTTTTTTTGTTTGTCCCTGACGGTGGCAGGGAGCCGCCGGTGGCCGGGGCAAGTGTCCTCGGGGGCGGCGGGATTCCGCCGGCGGTCGAAGCAAACGTCCGCAGTCGGTGGCGGGATTCCGCAATCGGTCGAAGCAAACGTCCGCAGTCGGTGGCGGGATTCCGCAATCGGTCGAAGCAAACCTCCACAGTCGATGGCGGGATTCCGCCGGTGGTCGGGACAAATGTCCGCGGGGGCGGCGGGAAGCCGCCGGCGGCCGAAGCAAGTCGCCGCACTCGGTGACGGGAAGCCGCCGGTAGCCGAAGCAAATGTCCGCACTGGTGGCGGGATTCCGCCGGCGGGCGAAGCGAGTTGCCGCACTCGGTGGCGGGATGCCGCCGGTGGCCGAAGCAATTGTCCGCACTCGGTGGCGGGATGCCGCCGGCGGTCGAAGCAATTGTCCGCGGCCGGTCGCGGGATTCCGCCGGTGGCCGGTGCAATTGTCCGCGGCCGGTGGCGGGATGCCGCCGGTGGCTGGTGCAACTGTCCGCAGTCGGTGGCGGGATGCCGCCGGCGGCCGAAGCAATTGTCCGCACTCGGTGGCGGGATGCCGCCGGCGGCCGAAGCAAAGGTCCGCGGTCGGCGGCACAAACGTGCCGGTGGCCGGTGCAAGGGTCGCGGAGCCGGATGTAGGGACGCAAGGCCTTGCGCCCTCCCGCCGAATCGGGCGCACAGCGTCGCGGTCTATCTGGATCCTTCCCCGTCGGCGCGCGCTTCGATGTCCGGCGCCGGCTCGTCTGGCGTCCGACAATACGTCGATCACCCTTGACACTCTCGAGCGCGTTGCGAGCGCCTTGGGGAAGAGGCTCAGGGTCGAATTCGCCTGAACGCGCGTAGCCGATGGTTTCAACCCCCGGGACCCGGAAAGCGGGACGGGGACAGGGTTCCTGACCGCCTCCGACTCCCTACTTCCGCCAACTCCCAAGCCCCACGACGCCCGCGCCGTTCCCACTCCCACCGCCCGAGGACGCCCCCCACCTCCCCGAGGACGCCCGCGGTCAGCGTCCCGGACGCGACCGCGGACCGCAACGCCTTGAGCGCCGCGAGGCTCTCCGCGTCCGCGGCCAGCGCGCCGAACGCCCGCGTCAGCTCCGAGGCCAGGGCGAGCGCGTCGTCCCGGCGCTCCTCGCCGAGGCAGTGGCTCACCAGGTCGGCGACGCCCGTGTCGTCGAGCGATCGCGCCGCCCGCCTCGCCGAGCGACGCTGGCTTGCGGTACAATGGACCTCCGGCCAAGCGGTCGAGGAACGCGAGGTGATCCGGATGACCGTCTACCCCTCGTCCTCGAGCCGCAGCCCGAAGGTGGTTACGTCGTCACCTGTCCCCTGGTTCCGGAGCTGTTGACGGAAGGGGACACGGTCCAGGAAGCTCGACAAAACGCCAACGACGCGTTGGAAGCGGTCATTGAGGCGTACGAGGACCTGGGCGCTCCCGGCGAGGTAGTGACCCCCCAGGTCGTGTAGAATGCAGCTCATGAAGACTCTGGTGGTCACGGTCGAAGACGAGGTCGTCGCCGAGCTCGCGAGGGTGGCGCCTGAGCATTCCCAGCGGCTGTCCGAGTTCGTCTCCATGGCTCTCCGCAAGACGCTCTGGGAGCTGGAAGAACAGGAGGCGGCTGAAGTCTACGTCCATCAACCCGACTCCGTCGAAGACGCCTTCGTGAACGAGGACGCCTGGGGATAGCCAGAAGGATCACTCACGATCCTCTCAAGCTGAGATGGGGAAGAAGGGATCTCTTCGTCGATCTTGGAGCAGAGAAGCTCCTGGGAGCCGAGAAGGAGGGCCAGAAGATCGCGGTCGAGGTCAAGAGCTTCATCGGAAAGTCCGAGATCGATGACCTTGAGCACGCATTGGGGCAGTACATCCTATATCGTGATATCATGGAGAGATCGGAACCTGATCGCAAGCTCTTTCTCGCTGTGAGAGACGTCATCTTTGCGACTCTGTTCGAGGAACCTGTAGGAACTCCGCTGATTGAGAACAAGCGACTTCAGTTGATCGTTTTCGACGAAGCCAACGAGGAGATCACGAAATGGCTGACGTAAACACATACCGGCGCATCGTCAAGGACGTTCTCCGACGCTACGCGGTCGGTGGATACGCCAACGCGGACATCACGAACGAGGTCGTTTTCGACGGGGAGAACGACCGTTACCTGGTGGTCTCCGTCGGTTGGGGAATCCGTCCGAAAGGACGTATCCACGGCTGTCTCCTTCACGTCGACATCGTCGACGGCAAGGTATGGATTCAACGAGACGGCACCGAGGGAGGAATCGCCGATGAGCTCGAAGAAGCGGGAATTCCCAAGGAAGAGATCGTACTCGGCTTCCACGAGCCACAGGTCCGAAAATACACGGGCTACGCGGCGGCATAGTAAGCCCGCTAAGGTCACCCGAGGACGTCCTCCCACCTCCCCGAGGAGCTGGAAAGACATAAGACGGCTGAAGCCTACGCCCATCAACCCGACTCCAGCGAAAACGCTCACAGTGGTGACGGTGCAGTGCCGCGCCAGTTTCCGGCCGGTGCCGAAGCGGTTGACCCGTACCTCTGCCGCCAATCGATGAACTCACTCCCAAGCCAACGGCGAGTATCGGCTTCCGAGAACGTTTTTTCCCCAAGGTGAAGGTACTCAGGGAGGGAGCTTGCGGGTTGGCCCCGTTCAATCCAACAACCTGCTTGGCGCGTAATGGGCCCAAATTCCTTCGCTCGCCCATACTCGTATGGGACCCACGCCGACCCTTGAGTGTTCGCAGTGATGGTAGCAACAACATGGGTCGAATTCAGCAATGCCATTTCGATGATGGCTGCCGTCGCTAGCGCCGCCGGGTTAGGCGTTATTGTGCCGCTGGCGAGTAGGCCATGTAACTGCTGAAGGGACGGATCAAGTGCGTCAAGCCAGAAGTCGAACCCCTCCTGATCCGCGAGCCATGCGATACGCTCTGCTTTGGTGACGTCAATGCGCGCGCGATCTGGGGCCAGAGTCGTGGCTACCGTAAGTCGCTGATTTCAAGGTGGTTGGAGGACGCGCCTCAAACTTCCTTGAAGAAGGGCGTCAGATTTCGACGTCCTCGTTCGTCTATACGGGGTTAAAACGATGGCGAGCTCTCCGTCCGGGCGCGCCGCCGACCACAACCACGACGATGGAGGACGCCCCGATCAGTTCATGGCGATCCGCGTCGGGTCCTACCGCTTCCTGCTCTGGGAGGACCTGATACGCCGCAAGGCGTTCACGCCCTCGGGCAAGCTGCCGCCGGTGCTCTCGGTGGTGCTGTATACTGGTGAGGAGCCCTGGCTGGGGACGACCGCGGCCTACGACCTGGTCGAGCCGCTGCCCGGGCTCTCGAAGCCGGCCGATCTGCTGAGCTTCCGGTTGCTCGACCTGCGGCGCATATCCGCCGCGGAGCTCGAGGGCGTGTCGAGCCCGGTGGCGGCGCTGTTCCGGCTGGAGCAGTGCAAGGCAGCCGAAGACTTCCTCTCTGTTTCGTCGGACCTGGCCGCCATGGTCTCGGGACGTGAGGACCAAGGGTTGGAAGCTGCCTTCGTGGTCTTCATCAACGAGGTGATCTTCCGGAGGCTGACGCCGTCCGGATCGAAGCGACCCAGAATCAGCCGGCTTGTGGAGGTGCCGTCGATGCTGGAGCAGAGAATCGTCCGTTGGACACAGGATTGGGAACGTCAAGGCTGGCGGAAGGGCCGCAAAGAGGGCCTGCGCGAAGGCAGGAAGAAGGGACTGAACGAAGGCAGGGAAAAAGGGCTCCGCGAAGGCAGGCAAGAAGGTCTGCGCGAAGGCAAGCAGGAAGGTCTGCGCGAAGGCGAGGCCGAAGTCGTGCTACGGCAAATGGAGAGCAAGCACGGTCCGCTGCCGGCACGGGCGATGGAGCGGGTGAGATCGGCCGACGCGGAGCAGCTTCTCGTCTGGGCAGAGCGAATCCTGACGGCGGGAAGCCTGAACGAGATCTTCGCGGATTGATCGCCGTGGGCGCCGGGATCGGCCTGTCTACTCCGCCAACCCCCAAGCCCCACGACGCCCCCGCCGATCCCACTCCCACCGCCCCCGAGGACGCTCCCCACCTCCCCGAGGACGCCCGCGGTCAGCCGCCCGGACGCGACCGCGGACCGCAACGCCTCGAGCGCCGCGAGGCTTCCGCGTCCGCGGCCAGCGCGCCGAACGCCCGCGTCAGCTCCGCGGCCAGGGGCAAGCTCCTCGCCGAGTGTTGGTCGACCGTAACGTGGGAGTCAAGCAGGATCGGCGTCGTCGCCATTGAAAAGCGCCTCCAGCTCAGGCACGGGGGCCTGCCCCTACGGCCGGAACGGGGGCTGACGCGCCACAAGCAGGTACCCGGTCCGTTGGACCGGGCGGGCGGCGGCGAGTCTTCTACAACGTACTTGAAGGCAAGAAGCTGGTCCAGGTGACGGCTGTAGGCGTCAAGGAGCACCATCGACTCTTCGTAGGCGGAAAGGAAGTGGAGATATGAAAACTCTGAGATACCCTGAGTCAAGGCCCACCGTGGACGAGCTCTTGGAGTGGGCTGAGCGAGAAAACGTCATCATTCGAACGGATTCTGGCGAGGAGTTTCTCCTCGCCAGCCTTGACGATTTCGAGCACGAGGTGGAGAGCTTGAAGCACAACGACGACTTCATCGCGTTTCTTGACGCTCGCGCTCAGGAACCGATGGTCTCGCTGGAGGAAGCGCGAAAGCGTCTCCTCGATTGAGGAACCCTTGAGAAGGTCAAGCGGGTGACGTCGTCAAGCGTCATCGGGTGCGTGTCCCTGCCTCGCACGCCATCATCTGCAACATCTGTCGGCCATCCTGCTCCGCCGCGCAGTCGGGAGCGATCCTCCGTGTTTGCCGCAGTTCGGGAGTCTACAGGGCTGGTCTGCGCCTTCTCGTCCGTTGCTCGGACTTGACCTTGCCACCCCTGGACCACCCCAACTGCTTCGCGGGTTGATCGCCGTGGCCGGGGGCTCCGACTCCCTACTTTGCCAATCCCCAAGCCCCACGACGCCCGCGCCGTTCCCACTCCCACCGCCCGAGGACGCCCCCCACTTCCCCGAGGACGCCCGCGGTCAATCGCCCCGACTCGATCGCGGATCGCAACGCCTTGAGCGCCGCGAGGCTCTCCGCGTCCGCGGCCAGCGCGCCGAACGCCCGCGTCAGCTCCGCGGCCATGGCGAGCGCGTCGGTCCGGCGCCCCGCGTCCAGGCAGTGACCCACCAAGTCGAGCGCCGTGCGCGCCGTCCACAGGTCGTCCGCGTTCGCGGCGAAGCCGTCGCGCGCCGCCGTCCACAGACGCTCGCGCTGCGCGCCGTCGCAGTAGCCCTGAAGCCACTTCAGGCGGGCGTCGTCCTTGGCGAGCGGACGCGCGTCGTCGAGCGCGTTCGCCATCTCGGTCTTGTTGCCCGTCGCCACGAGGACGCGGAGCCACAGCTCCACCCACTCCTCGGACACGTCGCCGAGCAGGCCGCGGGCCTCCTCCAGGTCCTCGAGCGCGCCGTCCGTCTCTCCCAGCGACGCGCGCAGCTCGGCGCGCAGCCAGAGGGCCTTGCCGAGATCCGCGGATCGGGCCTTGCGGTGCTGCGCCACCGAGTAGTCGGCGAGCGCCAGGGCCTCCTCGCGGCGACCCTGGAACCAGCGGAACGACGCGGTCACGCGGCTGCGCTCCGCTTCCTCTTCGGCTTCGAGGTCCTGCTGGGGCGTGCGCTCGAAGTCGCGCGTGGACTGGGCGAGGGCGTCCTCGGTGCCGGGGAGGTCGCCGGCGCGCCAGCGGGCGCGGGCCAGACGCGCCCAGGCCATGGCGGCGGCGCCCGGGTCGACGTCCAAGAGGCCGTTCGAGGCCATGGTGTCGATGGCCAGCAGCGCCAGCTCGACGCCGCGCGCCGGTTCTTGCGCCTCGCGTCCGCGGCGGCTCAGCTCGTAGAAGAAGGAGCCGTCGGGGAACCAGGTGGCGTCGCGGGCCAGGCGGCGCTGCGACGGCCACGGGAGCTGGTCGAGGCTGTCGGCGAGCGTCGCGGCCAGCTCCTCGCGCAGACGCGTCCACGGGTTGTCCTCCACGGTCGGGGCGGAGCCGCCTTCCGGAGAGAGGCTGTCGAGGTAGTCGTCGAGCTCGCGGGCTTCCTCGTCGCTGAGCTCGCCGGCGACGGCGCGCTCCCAGTACTCGGGGGAGTCGAGGTCGCGGGGCGGCGGACCGGCGCGCTTCAACAGGCGACGCGCCCGCCGCTGGTACCGTGTGGGCAGCTCGCCCAGGTACTCGCGCAGCAGCTTGCGGAACGTGGTGACGCTCTCGTAGCCCACCCACAGGCCGATCTTCTCGACCGACAGGGAGCTCTGCAGCAGCAGGCGCGCGACGGTCTCGAGGCGGGCCTCGCGCACGTAGGTCCACGCCGGTCGGCCCACGGCGTCGCCGAAGGCGGCCCAGATCGCGCGGTCGCCAATGCCGAGCTCCGTTCGCAGGCGCTCGAGGCTGAGGTCGGGGTCGAAGAGCTTGTCGCGCAGGGCCGCGAACAGGCAGCGCAGCCTGGGCGGCGCCCGGCGCTCGTCCCAGGCGATGGCGACGAGGGTGGGCTCGGCCGCCTTGGCGAGCATGCCGGCGGCCTCGGCGACGGAGATCGAACGGGACGCGGTCTTCACGGCGGTGCCTCCTCGGGTTGGCGGAAGTCGCGGCAGTCGAGCATCTCCTGCGTCACGGCGTCGAGACAGGGACGCAGGGCGGCGATGGTGCCGGCGTCGACGGGCTCCTCGGACGGCAAGGAGCGCAGGTAGAGGACGGCGCGACGCGCTTCGCGGTGGAGCGGGATCGCCGCGAGGACGGCGAGGGCCTCGTCGCGGAACGCGAGCATGTCCGCGTAGCGCTCCAGGTACGAGCACACGCCGGCCAGCTCGGCGGCGGCCGCGGCGGCCCAATAGCGGGCCGCCGCCGTCGTGAAGCCGCGGCGCGCGGACGCCAGGAGGGCCGCGGACCGCTCGGGGTCCTCGTCGAACCGGAACCGGGCCTCGTCGCGGTCGAGCCGGGCGGCCAGGAAGACGCCTTCGTCGTCCGCGGTCTCGGGGTCGGCGAAGAGCCTTCGCGCCGCGGCGAACTGCTCCGCGGCGGCCGCGCGGTCGTTCGTGAGGGCGTGCGCCCGGGCCAGGCCGTGGGCGACGACGCCCGCGTTCGCCCCGGCCGCCGCCGCCTCGTCGAGACGGTGGAGGGCGGTCGAGGCGTCCCGGAGCTCGAGGGCGACGTCGGCGCGGTCGACGGCGCAGGCGGCCCGCAGCGGCCCGAGGTCGCCGCGCGTGCGTGCGATCTCGAGCCCGCGCTCGAGCGGATCTACGGCGTCGCGGTAACGGCGCCGGACCCTCCTCAGCCAGGCTTCGAGCCGGCAGGTGCGGACCTTGACGTGCGAGCACCAGGCGAAGGGCATGGCGTCCCACTCCGCGCGCGCGAAGGTGAGGGCCTGCTCGGCGCCGCCGGGCCGGCCGGCCAGCAGTCGGACGCGTCCGAGGCAAGTCCAGGCCAGGGCCCGGAGCTCGATGTCCTGGGGACGCCGGGACTGCCAGTGGGCGTCGACGGTCTCTGCCGCGAGCTCGGCCAGCCGCACGGCCTCGTCGGGCCGCTCGCGGAGCCATTCCTCGCAGGTTCGCTGCAGGACGTGGAAGCCGCAGTCGAAACGGAAGCGCAAGCCTTCGAGGAACGCGAGGCGCCGGTCCGCCTCCGGCAGGCTCAGGACCTTCGAGAAGACGGTGCGGACGACGAAGGGCTCGACGTCGTCGCCCGTGGGCAGGATCTGCACCGGACGCCGGACCCACGGCGGCAGGGGCCTGCCCGGCGGCAACCCGCGCGGGAACGGCGACGGCTGCCGGAGCTGGGGATAGCGGTGGTGGAGCTGGCGGCGCACGTCGGCGACGCCGGCGGCGTCGCCGCGGCCCAAGGTGACCTGGCGGCGCCAGCTCGTCGCCAGGACGCGTGCCGAGTCCTCGTCCGCGGCCGGGCGGGGGGCGGCGGATTCGGTGGCGGCGGACTCCGTCGTCGTCCTCGCCGCTTCCGGGTCTTCCTCGCGCCGCAGCTCGCGGGGCGACGTCCCGCGCAGGCGCGTGAACGTGCGGTTGAAGGTGCGGACGACCTGGTAGCCGACGCGGCGTCCGACGTCGGCGATGCGCTCGTCGGTCTCACGCAGGAGCCGCTCGGCCACGGCGACGCGGAGCTCGTCGACGTAGGCCTTGAGCGATCCGAAGCGATCGCAGAACCGATCGCGGGCCTCGCGCGAGGCGCCGCTGGCGCTGAGCAGGTAGGCGACGTCGAGACGCGGGTCGAAGAGGAGCTCCTCGAGGCGCTCGAAGATCCGGGTCACCTCGGCGTCGGCGGCGAAGGGCCTGGCGTCGCGCCGGAGACGCAGGCGGGCGTCGGCGGCGGCCTGGGCGAAGACGTCGGCGTTCGGCTGGGTGGGTCGTGGGGGCATCGCTCCTCGTGCGGACGGCGTCGGAGCCGTGCGCGATCCGATGACCGGAACCGTCCCCTGTTATGGCGCCGGAGCCTAGCAGATCGAGGAGTCCGTGACAACTCGTGACGCAGGGCGGGCAGCCCCGTCATCGAGTGGTGGCCGTCCGCCTGCGCGAACTGATCGCCATCGTATCCAAGACCCTAACGACCGCGCCGGGACAGGTGCTTCTCGAGATAGACGCCGCCCGCGCTGCTGCGCCCGGATTCCCGGACGCTCTCGAGCGGATCGCCGTCCCGGCGACGCAGCTCGCCGAGCAGCAGGTCGATGGCCTGCTCGCGTTGACGCTGGCCCCGGCGCAGCAAGACGAGAACCACGAGCCCGGCCACGAGCAGCAGCCCGAGGGCGGCGAGCGTCGCCTTGAAACGCCACGCTACCCGCTCGGTGGAGGCGTCCAACCGGTCGAAGATCTCGTCGCGCTCGCGGTCGAAGACGACGCCGAAGTCGCCGTTCATGGCGTCGGCGACGCCGAGCAACGCGCCGTGGGCGGTATGGCGCGCGAGCTCCTGGGCCGCCGGTCCGTAGTCGCGCGCGAACGCGCTCTCGAGCGCCGGGATGACCTGCTCTTGCAGCACGGCCGCGAACGCGGTCTCGATTCCTTTCGACAGGCCGGCGGCCACCGATTCGACGAGCTCCGGAGCCGTCTGCTCGATCACCTCGCGGGCCGTATCGGCCGCGAACGCCCCGGCCCGGTCCAGGGTCTCCTCGGAGAGGATCTGGTCGAGGGTCAGCGTCAGCGCCTCCCGGAGCTTGTCGCGCACCCCGGGCCAGACGTCGTCGTCGAACGCCTGGACGAGCGCCGGCGTCAGGTCGTCGACGAACTCGACGGCGATCTCGCGGATCCGGTCACGGCGTTCCTGGTCCGTGAGATCGGCGACCGCGGTCTCGAGCACCACGCCGGTGAGCTCGCGGGTGGCCTCCCGGATTTCCTCCGAGGTCAGCAGCTCCTCGACGCGGGAGCGATTCTCGTCCTGGTTGACCGCCTCGAGGCCCTTGGCCACCACCTTCTCGGTGCCTCGTTCGAGGGCCGAGCAGCCCGTGATGCAGACGGCGGCGAGAGCCGCCAGGATTCGATTCGTCGTCATCCTCGCAACGTCTCCACCCAGTGCAGAGCGCGACGCCCCGTGAAGTGCGCGATCTGAAGCCGGCAACTGAACCCGCAGGCAACGACGCCCGCGTCTTCGTCCAGCTCGCGGATGGCGGGGAAGAGCCGCCGCTCGCCGATCTTGCGCGACAGCTCGTAGTGCTCGCGCTCGTAGCCGAACGCCCCCGCCATGCCGCAGCATCCCGAGTCTACCTCGCTCACCGCCAGCGACGGCACCCGCCCCAGCAGCTCCTTCATCGCCGCGGTGCCGTAGAGCGCCTTCTGGTGGCAATGGCCGTGGATCAGCACCCGCCCGAAGTCCGACCGCAGCTCGCGGTCGAGCTTTTCTTGCGCGAGGAAGACGTCGATCATGCGGACGCCCTCGGATGCCCGCCGCCCGAGCCCGTCGTCGTCCACCAGGTCGGGCAGGTCGTCCGTCAACGCCGACGCGCAGCTCGGCTCGCAGACGACCACCGGCAGGCCCTCGCGCAGGTAACGGTCGAGCGAGCGCAGCGTCGCTTCGCCGTCGCGCCTGGCGTCGCGCAGGAAGCCGTGCGAAATCCGCGGACGCTGGCAGCAGCCCGCGTCGGCGACGATCACCTCGTAGCCGCACGACTCGAGCAGCTCGACCGCGGCGCGGCCGATCCGCGGCTCGTGGAAGCTCATGTACGTGTCGGCGAAGAGCACCACCTTGCGCTCGCTCTTCGGCGCGGCGGACCGCGTCTTCCACCACGAAGCGAACGTCTGGCGCGCGTACGACGGCAGCACGCGCTCGGGGTGGAATCCGGCCGCCGTCCCCAGCGTCCGCCGGAAGGCGGACGTCCTCTGCACGGCGTTGACGAGCGGCGCCCAGCCCCCTGAGAGCCGCCGCGCCGTCGTCGCCGAACGGCTCACGAGGCGGTCGCGCAGCGTGGTGCCGTGGCGGTCGTAGTAGCCCTGGAGGAACTCGCCCTTGAGCTTCGCCAGGTCGACGTTGGACGGACACTCTGCCTTGCAGCCCTTGCACGACAGGCACAGCTCCAACACCTCGTAGAGCCGCCGGCTGGTCAGCGCGTCGGGGCCAAGCTGGCCGGACATGGCCAGGCGCAGGGCGTTGGCGCGTCCGCGCGTCGAGTGCTCCTCGTCGCGGGTGGCCATGTAGCTCGGGCACATGGTGCCGCCGAGGGTCTTGCGGCACTGGCCCACGCCGCTGCACATCTCCACCGCCGCGGCGAAGCCGCCGTCGTCGCGGTAGCGGTAGACGGTGGGCAGCTCCGGCGCCCGGTACGAGGCGCCGAAGCGCAGGTTCTCGTCCATCGGCGGCGCGTCGACGATCTTGCCCGGGTTCATCAGACCCTCGGGGTCGAAGAGCTTCTTGACGTCCTTGAAGGCCTGGTAGACGCGGGGGCCGAAGAAGCGTTCATTGAAGGCGCTGCGCACCAGGCCGTCGCCGTGCTCGCTCGACCACGAGCCGCCGTAGCCCGTCACCAGGCCGAAGGCGTGCTCGGCGATGGCGACCATGCGCTCGACGTCGTCGGCGCGGCGCAGATCGAGGATCGGCCGCAGGTGCAGCACGCCGACGCTGGCGTGGGCGTAGAGCGTCAGGTCCACGCCGAGCTCGCGGCAGAAGCCGATCACCTTGCCGACATATTCGCGGAGCACGGGGAGGGGCACGGCGGCGTCCTCGATGAAGGGGACGGGCTTGCGCTCGCCCTTGAGGCCCAGCATCAGGCCGAGACCGCTCTTGCGCACCTCCCAGACCCGCTGCTGACCCTCCTTGTCGAGGAAGAGCGGATACGCGTAGCCCAGACCGCGGCCGGCGAGGTCGGCGCAGGTGGCCCGCGCGCGCTCGGTCACGTCGCCGGCCGTGTCGCCGTAGAACTCGACGAGGAGGACGGCGTCCGGATCGCCTTCGAGGAAGGCGGTGAGCGGCGCCGTCGCCAGGTTGCGGCGGGCCAGGGTGAGCACCGTCCGGTCAAGGACCTCGACCGCCGAAGGACGGTAAACGAGGATGGGCTCGACCGCGCCGATCGCCTCGAGCAGGTCCCGGAAATGAACGACGGCGAGCGAGGTGTGACGCGGCAGCGGCTCGAGCCTGAGCCGCGCCTCGAGCGTCACCCCGAGGGTGCCCTCGCTGCCGACGAGGACCTTGGCGGGATTCCAGGGGCCGTCGTGGAGGTACTCGTCGAGCGGGTAGCCGCCGACGCGCCGCATCGTCTTCGGGAAGACGCGGGCGATCTCGTCGCGGTTCTCGCGCACGATGCGCTCGAGCCCGGCGAGGATCTCGGCCTCGCGTCCGCTGCCGGAGGCCCGCGCGCGGTAGTCCTCAGGGGAGAGCTCGCCGAGGGAGAGCTCGGTGCCGTCGGCGAGGAGCACGTCGAGGCCGTGTACGTGGTCGATGGTCTTGCCGTAGAGGATGCTCTTGGTGCCCGACGAGTTGTTGCCGATCATGCCGCCGACGTTGGCGCGACTCGAGGTGGCGGGGTCGGGCGCGAAGCACAGCCCGTGCTCGGCGAGGCGCGCGTTGAGCTCGTCGCGCACCAGCCCGGGCTCGACGCGCGCCCAGCGTTGGCCGGCGTCGAGCTCTAGCAGACGGTTCATGTGCTTCGAGAAGTCGAGCACCAGGGCGGCGCCCACGGTCTGCCCGGCGAGGCTGGTGCCGCCGCCCCGCGGCAGGATGGGGACGCCGTGCTCGGCGGCCAGGGCGACGGCGGCGCGCGCGTCGTCGCGGTCGCGCGGCGCGGCGACGGCGAGCGGCGTCATCTGGTAGTTGCTGGCGTCGGTGGCATAGATGCCGCGGGCGACGTCGTCGGCGTAGACGTCGCCGCGGAGGCGCTCGCGGAGGGCTCGTACGAAGTCCGTGGTCATCGTCCGTCCTGGGGTCGACGGACCGAGGATATCGTAGGGCGGGCACTGCCCGCCGAGTCGGTCGGCGCGTGCTATCATGACGGCGAACGAAGCGAACACCATCAGGAATGAGGATCCGCCAATGAGCACCGCATCCATTCGCGTCACACCGCACACGCGCGACGCCCTACGCGAGCTCGCGGAGCACCTGGACAAGTCCATGCAGGCAGTACTCACGGAGGCCGTCGAAGCATATCGGCAGCGAGTGCTGCCAAGGCCGACCACCGGGGCAAAGGCAAAGGCGATCCCAGACCGAGAGAGCCTCGAACTGTCGGGGGATCCCAATGTTGTCGCCTTCGAATCCTTGGACAGCGACTACATAAGGCGCAACGCCGGCAAGACCGCCGCCTTCTGCCGCGGAAAGCTGGTAGCGCTCTCCGCCAGCCGAACCGAGCTGTTCGAGATCCTGGACCGAGACCATCCCGAGGAGCCATGCCTGGTCACAGAGCTCAGTCCCGGCCCACCGCGGATCGTCCACTTCCGCCGACCGATGCGGATCTTCAAACCGGACCTCAACCGTACCCGACATTCGACGGTCCCGGGCTGAGCTCATGTGGCCGTACGACTCTGATGGCTTCGATCCACCCGCCGCTGTTCTCGAAGCTGTGCTGGTCTTCAGCAAGAAGCTCCGCGCGTCGATTCGCATGCAGATCGACTCAGGTGCTGATCTCACCTGCATCCCCAGCCACCTCGTTCCTACTTCGCGTCCGATTCGCTTCGGAATAACCTATGTGTCCGGCTATGACGGGGCTATTACGAAGAGAAAGACGGTGTTCGTATCCATCCTGTTCGGCGAACACCGTTTCGAGAATATTGAGGTGTTGCCAATTGAGAGCCGCACGGGTCTTTTAGGACGAGATCTTCTCAACGCCCTCGAGGTGACCCTGGACGGGCCGGCTCGGAGTCTTCTGATCGATGGACAGTAAGAGCACGACCGGACGCGGCGATTGCCGAGCCCAGCGCTCCGGGCTTGGCGTCGCCGGCGACACTGACCACCGTGATCCAGGGCGAGTCGTCCCAGGAATAGCGGAGACGGTCGGCCGATCGGGTCCGCGTCCCCCGCCTGCGCAGCGCCGATTTTCAGACGTAAGGGCAGGCCCAGATATGAGCCACCCTGCCGGCGCGAGCTCCCACGACATGAACAGGCTGTGGTTCGGGTTGACACGACCGATCAAGCTGAATAGGATCCAGCTTATTGGAGGTGCAGGGTTATCACCTGCACCTGTGGCTGAAGGAGGAGTCTTGTATGCAGTCTAAGAATATTTACCGCGATTGGGGGTTCACAGACAATCCGTTTTCGATAATGCCCTTGCCAGCGAGCGAAGCTGGTGAGAAACTACTCATAGGCCGTGAGTCAGAGGTTGCTGCGCTTCTGAGGCGTGTGGCAACTCCACCAAATATTCCCACCGTTGAGGGACTCAATGGGATGGGAAAGACCAGTTTGGTAAACGTGACTGTTTATCGTTGTTTTCAGGATTACCTCCAGGAGGGTGTAGGCCCGGCATTCATCCCATGTCGGGAGAGATTCCAACTTAGTGACGATATTGACCCCAGTGATTTTGCCTTTGAGGTCCTTCTTGAGGTAGCTCAGACGCTGATTAGCCATCGGGGCGAGTTGCAGCGCGTCGGACACCAGCTCCCCAACGTGGAAGAAATAGATCGCTGGCTAAATGCGCCAGAGCTTGCATCCATGCAGGCATCTGTCGGAGCAGTCCTGGGCGTTGGCTATGGTCGCTCAGCCGGGGCAATGGGCTTCAACGAAAGCGGCTTCAAGAAGATCGTGAAATCTTGGCTCAAGCAGATATTCCCTACAGACGATAGCGGTGGTGTGGTTTGTGTGCTAGATAACATTGAGATTATGCGCACTTCAGCGAGGGCAAGGGAGATAGTTGAAGCGCTTCGAGATCCGGTGCTGTCGATACCGGGGCTTCGCTGGGTTCTTTGTGGTGCCCTTGGCATTGTCTACGGGATCGCTCGCTCTCCTCGATTGCAGGGTATCCTAACCCATCCGGTGGAAGTTGGACCCATCGAAGATCAAGAGCCCGGAAGGATCCTCCAATCTCGTATCGAGACCTTCGCGCTTGCGCCCGAAGATGTATTCATGCCGGTTAGCGAGAAGAGTTTCTCATTCGTGTTTGATCTCCTGAGGGGACATATTAGAAATGTGCTTTCAGAGATGAACTCCTTCTGCCACTGGATAGCAGACCATGGGTGGCAGCAGAAAATCCTACAAAACTCGACGTGGTCAAGAGTCCTATTCGACAAATGGATCAAGGAGAAGTCGCTGAAGGCATTGGCGGACAGTCAGGAGTATGTAAGGCCGGCCTCTTGGCGAAGACTTGACGAGATAGCGAGGGCCGGTGGCATTGTTTCGATGCGCGACTTGTTGGGTTTATCGCTAACGAGGCTCCGCCTCAGACCGACGAGCGTGTACGCTTCCGGCTTCGGAGTGGGCTGGAGAACGTCGACGCTATCCAGAAATGACCCTACTTTGCTCGCCAAAAGAGATCCACCCTCGGTCTTGCCCCGGGGCAAGGCATCCCTCGACTTGGCCAGTTTTGGGCGGCTTGCAGGGCCTGTCAAGGCTTCCCTGCGGCGCTTCGCGGCCTTGACAGGCCCTGCAAGCCGCCCAGAGTGGCCAGGTATCGAGGAATGCCAAGCTGACGCGGGCGGGTCGATCTAAACGAGCACAACCGGGTCATTTTTGCCTAGCGTCGAGGCTGGAGAAGCGCAACAGCTTCAAGAGAACACCGAATGCGAGGCGCTTCGCCCGCTCACCAAAGGCAGACGCTCGCCGCTAGGCGCTCAGGAGCATCTCCTCCTCTCATCCCAACCCAGAAGACAAAAGACATCCTCGGTCGCCGGAGGACTCAAGGGACGGGACCCTGAACCGGCTCGGAGCTACCCGCTTGCCGGGGCCAGGACGGAGTCGCCAGAGGAAAAGCCGGCAGCCGACTCGACTCTTGAAGGGGGCCGGAGGCGTAGGGAAGGCCGCGGCGAGTCCACGCTCTGGCGCTGCTGCGACACGCCCGCTTCACGCCATGCTTGCCTCCCAACGCTGGAGTTTTTCCCCCAGATCAGAGAAGATGGCTCCGGTTGAACCTAGATATGGACCGCCCCGTGGGCGGTGGTGGGTCGCATTCAGCGGCCTTGTGCCAACCGAGGAAGGCGTGGTGTTCATCGGCAAGGCCCAGGAGAAGGCCTCGGTGTGCCGGACCGAAAGGCGGCGCAATCCGGACACTGGTCGCAAGTACCCATGGATGGTTTCGTCCACAGCCCAGGTCAACT
>Ga0299906_10000157_pt1 | contig 68390 bp, 110 predicted proteins | sample RVTome_14_FD_200259 | JGI IMG/M metagenome (GOLD analysis project Ga0299906, IMG submission 200259) | Soil microbial communities from uranium-contaminated site in the Upper Colorado River Basin, Wyoming, United States - RVT145D125 (version 2) ...
GACGACTCCGACGCCGCAATGCCCGGCTTGTGCGGCCGGAACGAACAGGAACAATGCCGCGAACAGCGCGGCGAACACGAACAACACTTGCAAACGCTCCATGGGAATCCTCGCTTTCCGAAAGTGAAAATGGAATGGTCTTGGGAAAAGGTGGTAGATTGGATCACCTCCTTCCTGGGTTACTTGCTCAAAAACTGCAACAACTCGCCGCGCTGGTCGGCGCTAATCGGATGCTTGTCCGGCGGCGGCATTTGCCCGCTGTCGGCGTCCGCCGTGACTCGCCCCAGAATCTTCTTCAAAGACTCCAACGTCGGTGGTTCGTCGCTGTTGAACTTTGTGCTCTGTGGCTTCCCGGTCGCGTGACAAGACGCACAGTGCTGTTGCACAGGTGACTGTTCGATTTGGACTTGTGCCTGAACTCCATCCTTCGACTGCATGAACGCCTGAAACTGCGACTTGAACTGTTTGAACTGCACGAACTCTTGATAGTCGGGGTCCGCCAGCTTCTGCTGCTCCACTAATGCTTCGACACGATAGGGCGCGCCCACGAAAGTCTGCACGCTTGGAAACGCGACCAGGGCGGAACTGGCGACCACCACCTTGCTCGTCCCGACGTGACAATGACGGGCCTGGGCGGCGGTCACGATCGGCGCTGCCAACAGCATGACAAGCGACAAAACGGTTGCGTACTTCATTTTTGACCTCGTTTCGATTCTCTCCAAAGTTTGGTAGCCGCAAACGCGAGCGGGTAACTTGCTTCCCAGGACGTGCGCGGGATGGCGACGTCTCTTTCCAGGCCGGATAAGCGCGTGCCGATGCTGATTCCCCTTGCCGATGCGAACGCCAACGCAAGCCGGAACTCCACGGCAGTGATATCGCCCAGTTCCAAAGCGGCCTGAGCTGCATCGACGTCCTTGTCGTAGCGATCGACGACCGTCTTGAATTCAGTGGCGTTGTCTTTCGGTGCCAGTCCGTTGCACGCCTTGACGAAGGTCGAGTAATCCTCGCTGTTGCGGGCCAGGTCTTTGCCGATACTGCCGCCGTGGAAACGGTCGAGCGCTTCTTGCGTGAGCGGGTCCGCGTAGACGTCCACGCCTTGGACGATGATGCTTTTGAATTCATTGACGGTCGGCGGGTTCAGTCCTTCGACGTGGCATTGGATGCAACTGCCCGACGTGCGGATTTGCGAGTAGCCGCGGTAGTGCGTGGCGTCTTCGACCAGGTCGCCGTCCGCTTTGTCGATGCGCTTGCCAGCACCGTTTTCCAGAAAATAGACCTGCCCATTGCAGCGGACTTGATGCAGCAGCGAGACCTTCGGAACTCCTAAAATCCACTCGCCCGCGTCGTACTTGAAGTCGCCAGCCGGTTGCTCCAACGGATCGCTGCCGGGCTTAATCTCAAAGAAGTCCCGCGTGCCCCAAGCGTAACCGCGCACGATTGGCCGGTTCTCGATCCAGCGGATGCGCTGCTTGCTAACTCCGCTATTGCCCTCGATGAGTCCGAACCGGAGTTGCACTTGGCGACTGTCCACGCCCCAGAAGTTCAAGAAGTCATCGAGTGTTTTCGGAATCTTCCGCCCACCGTACAGCAACCGGTAATAGGTGTCCGACGCATTCGCATCCGTCGCTTCGACGACAAACCACTTGGCGGAAATCACCAGCGGATTCACGTTTACAGGGTCGTAGGGATAACGCTGTTTCAGGATTCCCGCAAAGTCGTGGCGGTCCCATTTCAATAGTCGCAGATCGATGCGGAACAGGTTTGTTCCCGGCAAGTTGTAGGGAATCGTGTAGTCCAAGACCGGCTGCCGACTGACGGACGACGCGACGAACGCGAGTTGCCGCGCGATGGCCTCGCGCTGATTCAAAGGTGCGTCCGAGACCGTGAAGTAGTAGGTGTGCAGCAACGCGGCCTGGTCCAGGTGGCGGCGGTCATGGATAGCCGCTTCCCGGTCGGCTTGCGTTGCCGCGCTGGCGGGCATCAGGTTCGCCATCGACATCACAATCAGCACGCCCACCAGCATTGCGAGCAGTCGTAGCGCATTACGAATCTGCGCTCCGATCCGTATCAGTTCCGCCGCTTGAGCTGCGGTCATGGGTGATTGGTCTGTCACTGCTGCTCTTTCGTCTTCGATTTTCTCGACGCCACTGGTTCGCGATGATCCGGTCCAAAACAAACAAGGCCGCCAAAGCCACCGCAATCTGCCACCACACTATCCACGGATCAATTGGCCCCCTCCTTCACCGGCAATCCAATCGACAGCAACGGCCGCGGGTGATTCGCTCCTACGGCGACCGTGCCGCCGAGGTAGAGTTTTGGTTGGGGTGTCGCTGGTTTGTCGAGAGGCAGGACAACCTTCGACGGATTGATTAAGCCCCAGCCGCTGGCGTCGTCTTTGCCGGGCGATCCCAAGTCGTCGGCAGTGTCTCGCAACAAGTCGCGCAGCCCGCGCCGCGTTAGCTTGGGGCGACCGGCTGCTTTGTTCGCGGAGAGAATCAGCGCGGCAATGCCGGCCAACTGAGGCGATGCCATGCTTGTGCCGGACAGCCGCATGTACTGACCACCGGGCCAGCACGAAAGTACATTTTCGCCGGGTGCGGCAATGTCAACATAAGAGCCCCAAGACGAGAAGTCTGCGATTGTCCCGCGCTCGGTGTAGGCGGCAACCGAGATGGTTTCCAGCACCGCGGCTGGGTGCTGCGGGAGCGAATCTTGCCCCGAATTTCCAGCGGCCACAATCAACAGCACGCCCGCTTCGTCGGCTTCCTTGATGGCTTTATGCAGTCCGGCGTTGTACTGCGGACTGCCCAGGCTCATGTTGATAATTTCTGCACCGCGCGCAACCGCCCACCGAATACCATCCGCAATCCAGTCCATGCGACCGCTGCCGTCGTCGCTCAACACTTTCCCGATGAGCAATCCGCCGCCGTTCTGGCCGAGGTCCGGAGCGTCGCCGACGTTGCCGCGGTCATTCTCTTTGGCAGCGATGATGCCGGAGACGTGCGTGCCGTGCCGATGTTTGTCCGTAACGTCCGGATAGGGCGAGTCTGTGAAGTTGCGCTCGGCGATGACCTGCCCGACCAGGTCGGGGTGGTTCACATCGCAACCAGTGTCCAGCACCGCCACCTTGATACCAGCACCGCGACTGACTTTCCAGGCGTCGGGGATCTTCAAGTGCCGCTGACCCCAATCTAGCTCGGCGTCGCTAAAGACACCGGCCGTCATGCATCGGGACCACGGCGGGAGGGTGTATTCGTGCTGCGTCACTTCACGGTCTCCGGTAAGTTTCGATGCGTACCCATTCCTCAACTCATGTCTTCCGTCCCTCCAACACGTTCTGCAAACCAACCTGCTCGCAGTTGCTGTTTTTTCCGATGAACACGTCATCCGCAGGACACAGCCGGAATGCGTGCCGGAAGTTGCGGCGCGCTGGGTGCTGGCGAATGTCGCTTTGCGGTTTCACGTAAAGGTTTCCTTCGCACATAAACAGACCGCCGGGAGGTATGACAGCAAACGAGTCCGTCATAGCTCCCGCACCTTATTGAGGTTCACGACAAACTCGCTGCCGACGTCGCCGCAGTATGTTTTCAGGCGGTAGCGCTTGCCGTCCGGTGCCTGCACGATCGTATCGACTCCGGAGCCGATAACGTCTCGACCGTGCATCAGATCCCAGTCCGTGTGCCCGATGATTGTGACTCTGCCGTAGTTCGGCTCTTGCGGCTCTTGGCAGCCAACGAACATCGCTAGGCAGAACGCGAGTGCAAAATGTTTCATTTATGGCGCTCCGTGAACAGGGCATCGCCAGCCGCGATTGCCGATGCAACCGCACTGGTATTCTTCCAAGTAACCGTTGTTCTGGTCTTTCGCGTCACGTATCTGAACGGTCTCCGGTTCACCACATGCCGCTTCGATTTCTGGTTCGGGTTGTTCGATGGGAGCGCCGTCGTCGTTTCGCTGGAAAATGGAAATGATTTTTTGCATCACGCGCCCTCCGCTTGCCGCTGACCGCCGCCAAAGAACGTCCGCAGCAACTCGGCAATCAGCTTCGCCCACTCCAGCAGTTCAAGCCACGATATCCCGGCAGCTTCAACGACGGCCGCCTGCGCTTCGCTGGGCGAACTTTGGATACTTGCCGACTGCGGGTCCAGGTACATATCGACTAGCGCCGCGAGTATGTCGCGCAGTTCCGGGCTGGCGAATTTGTCGATGCTCGAGACGAGTTGGTCGTCAACTTCGGTGGCGCTGAACGTGGCCGCCAACTTGGCGGCGTCGAAGATTCTATCGATGCGCGTGCGGGTGTCCGGCGCAGACTTGATTGCGTTCAGCACATTCCAAAGGTCGTTGAGCTTGGACAGGTCGACGCGGAACAACAGCGCGAAGAGGTTGAAGAATTGGCGGATGCGGTCGCCGAACGCTAGGGTGGTTGTTTCGTCGGACATTGGCACTTCTCCTGTGGTGGTTGCCCATGAGAAGTGCCAAGAACTGAAGCGAGCCCCTGGCACTCCTCATGCGCAATAGTCAATTGCACACGAAGTTCGCCAGGGGCTCATTCCCTAGCCGTTCCCCGGACCAACGTAAACGCTGCGGGGGGGCGTCGCCACGAAAGCTAAGCCTTTGATCGTGGGTATTTTATGCGCCGATGCGCCCGCCTGTCAAGCGCACCTCGAAACCGGCGGCGCTTGGCGTAGCGAATCTGGTCCTTTAGCGGCGCGGTTATCGCCACGGTCCAGCGGCTGCGGAAGCGGCGGAATTCCAGGCGGATGGCGCGGCGACCTCGCCCGATGCGAACGATATCGCCATGTTTGAATTGCAGGTTTTTGCCCATGCGCTCACTCCGTTGGTTGGGGCCACTCCCGAACGCGGCAACTCGGCGGGAAGGATTCGAGGTCGTGGACAGTGCGGCCGTCGCGCGGACCCTGCTTCACAAAGCACGCCACGCCGGCGGGGGCGCATTGCTGAACGATGGACTCGGCGGCGTTCCAGTAGCCGAGTTCGCTGTTGTTGGGTAGACGGCCGACTCGCGAGCCGCGGGATTCGTTGCCGATGATTATCCAATCCAGTGGAGAACCGCCTTCCAGTCCTGTTGGAATGTTTTCGACATAGCCGATTGACAGTGGCTCCATCCGAAAGTCAATTCCCTCCAACAGCGGCTCGGCACTCAGGAATCGAACCGCCGCCGGACATTTCAGCAGCCACGGAATACGGGCGTTGGCTTGTTCCTGGTTTTCGCAGGAAGTGCCGAGCCAGGCGTTGGGGAGCGGCCAGATATCAGTTGCGTGATACGCACCTTCGATTTTTCGTCCGCCTGGACCCCGATGCAGCATTCCATTTGCTCTTATCTGGATCGCTCCACGACGGTCAAAGGTTTCTGTTTCGCTACCCAAAAAGGCCGGGACAGACTTAACAGTCCACGTTGCACGAAAATACTCAGCCATCCGCTCCGGCCGCTTTGTCAGCACTTGAAACCGATGCTGCGGACAAAGAGCCATCACGGCAAATACCTTGTCGATGAACTCAAACGGCACGAACTCGCCGAACAAGTCGGTCATCGAACAGACAAACACCATACGCGGACGCTTCCACCGCAGCGGTTGCGTCAGGACGTTCTCGTCCAGGAACAGTTCGCCCTTGTCGAAGTCCGCCGCGTTATACTTGATTTTGTTCTTGAAGCGCGGCTGCATCCGTTCTGCATAGCAGTGCGCGCAGCCGGGACTGACCTTGCGACAGTAGTGACCGATGCCGCCGGTTTCGTGGTTGCGGATTGGATTCCAGGTAGAGTTGGTCCAAGCTATTTTGGTTTTGTCAGCCATCATGCACCTCATGGATCCTGTTGCTGGTGCCGTGCGCTACCGCCGTACCAAATCGTTCACCTCGACCTCAAGCTCGAACGAGAATGGCTCCACGTATTCTGGTTCGTAGGGTTCGTCCAGGTCGTAATCATGCTTCTCCAAGAAGTCTTGGATATCCTCTTCTGTCTCGCAGGCGTCCCAAGCGAAAAGCTCGTCGAAGCGCGTGATAAAATCGCCAACCTCAAATGGAAGGTCGCCTGCAAACGGGAGGTGCGTCGCTGCACAGCGCGGAATAAGTTCAAAACGATCCACAACCACCCACGGGATGTGGTCTGAAAATGACCTCGCCAGGGCCAGTGCCACTGGACACCGCGAGCATTCACCGCCTTCGCCATGCTCAATGTCGTCGTTTGTTATGGTAGTGGTTGTGCTCATCATCTTCCTCCTCGCCCGCCAGCGCACGAGGCGCTGGTCGGGTCAAAAGCTCTGCCACGTTTCGTGCGCGGGCTGTTTTTTGGATGAACAAATTTTCCAAGCGACTTCTCCGCACGCGCAAGCCACGTCCGCAATCGCAGACGCTCATTCCAAATGGGCGGCTCCTCGTCTGCGAGCTGGTACAAATCCCATCGGCTTTCGGTGGGCTTCGTATTGAAGCTGACATCCGCGCTGAGGCACACACATGAATCGCAACATGCCAGTCTGACGTTTTTGACCAACCTAGCGCGCTTGTGGTATCTGTTCATCTGTTCCCTCGTGCGCGAGCAGTCGTAGCGGTTCAGCGCTTGCACAGCTTCATCGCAATGCAGTAGTTCTTGATCTGGAATGCACTCGGCCAAACTTCCGAAAGCCGGATAGGAGCAAAGCGCCTTCAAAATGTTCTTGTTGAGCGTAGCCGTCATGGACTCGTAACCGTCGCGCACGTACAGCCCGAGCGTGCACCAACTCGTCGAACCATACGACGAACCGCAACTGTGAAATCCCATCAGGGTTTCAAGCGGCCCCGTCGTAACCCACTGGTTCTTGAATCGCCACTTGGAATCGAGTGACCGTTTGACGAGCATACGATGCGCCCGCAGGCTCGCCTCAAGATCGTAGCTCCAGGACGGGTTAATGATACTTCCGATTGTGCGTCGCATTGGTTATCTCCATGCTGTTCGGGTGGTAATTTCATAAGGCCACCCCCAGCCAGCCCGTCGTTAAATAAGCGAGCCGGGGGTGGACGTGATTGGTTCGCTTACCGCCTCCGTTCTTGTCTTTCTATTCGCGCCGACGGGTTGCGGTCGGAGTAATCACCACCCTCGTCGGGATCGTCATCGAACTGGCAGCGGCAATGGTTGCACCAGTAGATCGTGTCCGGCCGCTGTTGCGGATACTGACGATTGCACTTCGGGCAGCGCACTTTCGCGCTGGACATCAGGACACCGCCTCTTCCAGGCTGAGCGGGTTGTACTCTTCGGTATCCTCTTCGCCTTCCTCTTCGCCCTCATCGGGTCCGGGATCGGCGCCGTCCAAGTCCTCCACCGCGCCAATCGTCAACATGCCCGACTTCTTCGCGAAGAATGACAGTTCGCCGGGGTTGATATCCTGGATGCTGAAGGCCAGCCCGAAGCTCAGGTACTCGGTCTTGACCAGGAACGATTTCACATCGAAAACGCCCTTGACCGTGTGCCGCACGTCGTTGGCGATCGTCTTCTGCGTCGGATCCTCGCCTTCCTTAAGCACCATGATTTCGCCGGTCAATCGCCGGCTGCAGAAATGGCCGTCCGCTTCCTCAAGTGTGGTGAGCGCGCGGCTCAATTTGATCCCTACCCGCGCCGTGCCGTCGCCCAGCGTGACGTTGCCAAAGTCTACTCGGTAGCGTTTCTTAGCCATCGTCTTCCTCGCTTTCAAAAAGGGGGGTTCAAAATAGCTCCGTCTGATTGTCGGATGTCCAAGTTGGCTGGATCGTGGTTATTCAAATAGGGTTTGCTGTGCGGGGTCTAGTAATTCATCCACAAGCATTCCAGTTCTTTATCCTTGGTCTTTTTACTGCTGGCTTTGTTGTCAATTTCCTTCGTGACGCAGGACCAGCCAGCACGCTTTGCGAAGTCCGCGTACAAGTCGCTTGAATATCCACTTAATTGAAACGTGCCCTTGACTAACTTCAGCGTTTCCAATAGTGCCACGTGCTGTTCGATCGTCATTTCGTGGTCGCCGTACTCGCTGGTCGTTGTGCGTGTCTCGTGTAAGTACGGCGGGTCGCAGTAGAAGTGAGTGCGAGGCCCGTCTTGCTGCCTGATAACCTTCATGGCATCGTTGTTGAGGATCACCACTCGCTTCAGCCGCTCGTGAATTTCCGGCAGTCCGTCAATCGCGCTGAGCCACGCGGATACTTGTTCGTTCATGCCGCGACGTGTACGGTTTCTTGACAGGGTGGCGAAGTCTTTTCCGAGACCTTGTCGGGATTGGCGGTAGCGGGTGAAGAACTCTGCTGCCAACGGTATGTTCTGAAAGGGCGCGTTGAGTTCATCCTGACAAAACGATTCAAAATACTCGACCGAATAACGCCACTCATCGAATGCGACCGGCGTAAAGTGCAAGATGCGAATCAGCTCCTCCCTGGTGCTGTCGCCACACAGCACTCTCCAGAAGTTGATTAACGTTCCACTCAAATCATTGACCACTTCGGAAATTCCTTCGGGGTCATTTGCGAACAACACCGCGCCGCCGCCGAAAAACGGTTCGACGTATGCAACCCACCCTTTGTCGCCTTTCGACGGGCTGTTCGGCGTTCGGCAGCGTTCTGGCATAAGAGAAACAATCCATTTAGCGAGATAGGACTTACCGCCATGCCATTTCAAGGGAGCCGATACCTTCGTCATGCTTCATTCCTTTCGTTATTGAGAACTTGCTGGATGGTCAAACCGCCACCTCCCGCTCAATCAATGAAGCGGCCCACAGAGGCAGTCGCGGCAGCTGGCGAATCACCTCGACGCGCACCAGCGCACAGGGCGACCAGTCCCCGCTACAGACGACCTTGGCCGTCCGCTCGATACAAACCTGACCGTCGCCGCCCCACAGAACCCCGGTCAGTGCGTCCTTGATCCCCTTGACCAGATTGTCGGCGTCAGCGTTTTCCTTCTCGTGCCAGATCGCCGGCATGGGTTTGGTCTTCCATGTGATCGACTGCGGGCGCGGCAACAGAAACACCACGGTCAGATGGAGTGGCCCCGACAGCGGCGGCCCGGTGTGCGCGCTGATCGCCGAGAGTTTCGACGCTTCCTTGAACCCGCTGATTGGATGCTTGGACGGCTGGTAGCTTTGCGTGCGGATCGTCTTTTGTAGCAGGCGCCGCAATTCAGACGGCCTCCCGCCCGCAGCCCGCATTAAGCGACCGATCTGGTCCGCAGCCGGCCAGATGATTCGGTGTCGCTGCCGTGGCTGGGGCACGGGCCGGGCTGGGATCAGAAACTCGATTACGGTTGGTTCGGTCATTGGCTAAAGCCCTTCGTCTTGCGCCTCCCCAAGTGCTGCCACTGTCGCATTGAGTGCATCGCCGTGGCGGCGCAGTTCGTTGCCGGCGCGGCCAAGTATCTGCCGAAGTCGGTTGATGTCCACGTCCTGCACCGCGGCCACTAGTTGCCCCAATTGTTTTCCGCCGTACCCGCAAATCTTGATGCCGCTGGCCTGCTCGAATTCTTCAATTGCTTTTTTCAGCGCGCCCAGCTCCTGTTGCGCTCGCTGCACTTCCACAGTCTGCTCATGCTTCTGACACGTCTTGGTGTAAGCTTGTCCGGCTGCAAATCCCGTTCTATTCGCTGCATAAATTGCGGATTCACTCGCCGATTGCTTCAGGCACGCGCGAAAGATGCCGGCAAGCAGTACGTGGTCCGGCAACTCCGGCTGCGTCAGCGTCGCCGGTCGCTTGGTGCGCAGATTGCTGGCGTCTGTGGGCTGCATCCAACCCCAGTCGGCAGGTAGTTCCTCGATCTTCAGCACGCCCTTCGGCGCGACAATCCACCAGTAGTGGCAATATCGCGAGAACGCAGCAGCCTTTGACACGTCTTGAATTTCCTTGAGCCAATCCGACCGCGACACCTTGACTTCAAAGCCGTGTAGATGCAGCCCCTTGCTGGGCCACAGCGACATTGCCAGACCGTCGCAACTGCGCGACTTATCAGACCCGGTCCCGTTTGGGACTTCGGCTGCAAACGCCCAGACGGGACCGCTGTATTTCGACCGCAGCAGTTGTGTCAAATCTTGCGTTGTCCAATTCATGCGCGTACCTCCTTAAAAAGTCCCGGCGGTTCGGACTCGATGATTGCTGCAATTTCGTCGAAGGTTTTGCCTTCGTCGTTGTCTCGCGCCAGCGAATAGGCGTTGTACCTACCGATGTTCGTTTTCAAGCCAAGCCAGATTCGGACTTCTGGAAATTTTGTTAAGTTTTTGTTTGTCGCGTACCTGACCCGTTCTGGTTCCCGCCCCTCCGCCTCGATAAACGCGACCCTGGCTATGTCGAGGCAGCAATGTCTAACGCCGTCGGTCATCTTGCCGCGGCATTGCTGATACTTTCCGCTGCGCAGCGACTCACACCACAGTTTGCGGGCTTGCTTGGGCGTGTACTTGAAAGTGGTCATGGCTGTTTTCCTCTGTTGCACCGGCGGTGCAGTTCCTCGAAGATTGGGTCGGTCCATTCGTCGTCTTCCGTTGCGGCGTCCAGACACTCCAATAAGTCGCCCAGGTAGTCCATCGCCTGCCCGACAGTGCCGAACAACACTGCTGCCGCCGTTTCGTCGTGAGTCATTTCGGGGCGGTCGTACAATTTCGCAACCTTGGAAACGACCGTCCGTACTTGTTCGCACAAATGCGCCACGACCTTCGCGCCGTGCTGAATAAACTCCGCGTCCGTCAACGTCTTCAAGTCTTCACTCATTTTTCCCTCGCTTTTTCTGACCGAGTTCGCGATGCAACTGCTCGATGAACGTCTGGATATCCGCGAGACAGCCCGCGGAAAAGACCGTGTTGCCTTCCGGTACGAAGCAGTCTTGGTCCCACGGATAATACCGACGAACGGTGCCGAGACTGCCACCGTTTCTGTTGTTTCGGCAATCCCAAACCTGCGTCTTGTCGGTGCTGTAAATCATCACAAAGTGGATGAAGCGGTATTTAGTTTTCATCTGTTTCTTCCTCGCTTTCTTCGCGCCACTCCGTCACACACGCCGGGCAATCGCGGTGATGCTCGGCGTCGAATTGTTGGCGACAGTTGAGGCAGGATCCGTAGGGTGTGGTCATACTTCTTCGCCTTGGCTTTCGGGTTTGGCTAACGCTGTCGGGCCGGTCCAATCCGGCTCGCGATTTTGTTTGTCGTCTTCGCGCCGCTTCGGCATGACGACCACAACAGCCCGATGCGACTCTGATTTTGCGGAGATAGTGATCGGCGAGTCCGGGTCGTCGTGGTCAAGCGTGATTGAGACACCCCTGTCGGCATCCAGCACACTGCACGCCAGTTCGAGAGCTGCTATCAGTCGGCGAGGGTCGAAAAGGCAGGTGCGTGGATTCTTTTGCAAATGCAAGCACCCCAGCCATTTTGGCCACCGACCTTCGAGCGTCTCGAACGGCACGCTTGCCACTTCCTCGCTGGTGCTAAATTTGCCGAGCACAACGACCGCGTCTTTACTGATGCGGATGCCTCTGGCGTTTGTCTTTCTGGCGATGTGCTTTGCCAACGTCAGCGCCTCGGCCGGGATAATGCAGCCATCGCACGACTTGTCATCGTCGCTCCATTCCAGCACGGCTAAAATGCGGCCATCAGTAGCGGCGGCAAGCGCCATGCCGTCCGCACTGCGTTCGATCTTCACGCCATCCAGCGTGTATCGCGACCCCTCGCCGTCACAAAACCGCGCGAGTTCCAGAAGCGCCTTTGGTGCGTCCATAATCAGGTTCCTTTCAAAAAAGTTTGTTGTCGGGTTCGCTGCCCTTGTTCCAGGCGGCGAGGTCGGGGTTGTAGTTGGGATGTTCGCGCACTGGTCGCATCCGGTCGTGTATCGTCTGCCGGGTCGGATCGAAACGGACAAGGACCGCAACTTCATTGATTGCGCGGTTGCGATTCTTGGCGATGAAAACCTGGTATTCGTCGTGCGGCTTGTGCGATGGGTTGACCTTGACCGGCCACACTTGAAATACAATCACGTCCGCGTCTTGCTCCAACTGTCCGGTGTCGCGCAAGTCGCTGAGCTTCGGCATGAACTTGTTTCGGTTCTCGATTTCACGGTTCAACTGGCAGAGCAGAAGCAGCACAACCTTTGTTTCGTTGGTCACTTGTCGGAGCGTAACGCTGGTGTTCGTGATCTGCTCGTAGCGGCCGCGACCGGGACTCTGCAGCAGTTGTGCGTAGTCTACGGCGACCACTTCGACCTTGTGTTTCACAACCGCCTTTCGGATTTCATCAGCGACACGTTCGGCACTACGGCAGTTCTCAATAACAAAACACTGGGCGCGTCGCTCGAAGTGATAGTCCAACTGTTCGGCGACTTGTGGCGTCGATGTTTTCCAGTGTTCTTCCGGCACGTCGCTAACGAACTGGAGCGTTCGTTTTCCCAATGACATGGCCGACATTTCCTCACTCACCATCAGCGACGGCCGCAGATCCCCTGTGACGTTCTGCAGCACCTGCAACGCCAGCGCCGACTTACCGTGACTGGGCCGCGCCGCAAGAATCACTACCTCGCCTGGTGCAACGCCGCCGGCCAATGCGTAGTCAAGCCTGGGGATCCCCAATTCGATCAGCGTCTCTTTGCCGGACTTCACGGCGTCGAGGTAATTTCTCGCCGTCTCTTCGATGGTCAGCACGCGGAGCGGAGCCTTTGCGTCCGGCTTGCGCAAAGACTCCGCGTAACTAGGGACCGATATTGAGTCCCACTCATCCGGGCGTTTGTCGCGCAGATAGTTCCGCTCCCCAGGCTGTTTTGCAGCACTGCGGATTTTGTGCCACAAATCCTTCTCGGACCAGGGCGGTTCACAGCGGGCGTTGTACTCCGCCAGCACCGAGAAGGCGTCGCCCTCCGACAAGCCGAATCCCAGGACGAGCACGCAGGCAACGTGGAACGTGGCGCCGTGACCGTTGCTGCCGCTGACCGCGGGCGGCATGGTGGCGATGTACTTCCGGGCACGCTCCGCCACATCCGGATCGCTCGGCAACTTGTGTGAGCGCGGCAGTGTTTGCGGCCAAAGTTGTTTGCAGAGTTCCTCCAGCTTGGGTTGGCGCGGCTCGATCTGCTCGAATCCCCTCACGCGCTGTCCAGTGACTGCGAAATAACGCTTCGTGTCGTAGATTTCAACGGCCGGCTTCTTGCCGCAAACCTGCTCGACGTCGTGAAGCTCCTTTTTTGCGCCGGCAAAGTCCGGCTTGCGGCCACGGATGAAAATCTTCACGCCCGTTTGTGACGGAGAGACTTCGCAGTAGCTATCCATGCGCAGCATGATATCCCGCGCCCAGGGCGATACCTTGCCGGTCTTCGGATCCCGGCAGCCGTCCAGGTCGATGCCGCAGTACGGGTCTTCGTCGCTAAAAACAAATCCTGGACCGTCGTAGCCACCGAGTTTGTAGCGGGACCATGCGGCGTCGAAGGTTGTCCAGGTTCTTCGGTCGTCGGACTTGGCCAGTTGGTCGTTGCACTGGTAGGGCAACTTCGTCGGCTTGTTGTCACGGGTAACTTGCTTCCACACGATCCAGTGAGGCAGGTCGCGCAGTGCGAGCGGGATTTTATCGCGGTTTACCACGGTGGATCTCCGTTGGACTGGTGCCGCGTCAGTGACTCGGCAACTTTCAGCAGCAGGTGTTCCAGATAGGTTCTTCGCCAATGAATCAGCTTGTGACAGGCCGTGCAAACGACCCACACATTGTCTGCGTCATCGGTTCCGCCGTTTGCATATTCGACGACGTGATGCCCCTCAAGAGTCTCCCGAGGCGGAAGATCAACTTCCTTAATCAAACACATTTCGCAGAATCCTTTGCCGTGCTTGATCGCCAATTCGCGGTGTGACGACGGCCTCCGAGCCTTGTCTGTTTCCGGCTTCGGGCACCAGCCCGTGAATCGGTCGCAAGACGGGCACGAGATTCGGCCGTAGTGTGGCAGGTGTGGCGTTAATTCGAGCGCCATTTCGCCGGAGTACCCGCAGAATCGGCACGATTTAAGACGCTCTGGAATCTCAGCCATCAGGCACACCCCCATCCAAAGGATTCCAATTCGCCAAGTCTTCGTCGCTTGCCACTCGATCTACGGACGTTCGGGAACCCACGTCTCCCCAAGCTTCGGGCGGGTCTTCCCACGCCTGCTGATTGAGCCACGGACAGGGGCCGCGCACGTACTTTCCACGTCCTTGCTCGGTGGTTGCATATTCAGCGGCACGACGCTCCAAGTACGCCTCAGCGGCATCCTGGGATCCGTGTTCGGCAATTAACGCCTGGATGGCGCCCTGGTACGAAACCCAAGCATCAGGCTTCTTGGATCGCCTTCCAGTCGGGAAAGATTTCCAGAAGCTTTCAAAGGCAGCCGAGTAGCCACCTGTTGCAGCCTTCGATTTTGAAAAAGAACCTTTATTTGGTTTGGTTAGGTTAGGTTCGGTTAGGTCACGCGAGGCGCTAGGCTCTGCTGTACGCTCTGCAGAAGGCACTGTAGAGCGCTCTGCAGAAGGCACTGCAGAAACAAATTCAAGCCCCAGCTTACGCAGCTTCAACTTCCACCACTGCTCGGCGTGGTCCGCAAGGTCGTGAATCACCAGCCGATTGACAGCGCACTCGTCTACCCATTTTGACTCGACGAGCGCCGCGACAAATTCATCTGGGTCACCCGTCCAGCCGCAGATGCCGGCAATCGAACTGTTCGGCCAACGACCTATATTGCCTTGCGGCGTAATGTCCGCGCACCAGTCTAACAGGACCGTCACAATGCCGATGGCGCGCTCTCGACAAACCCCCAGCCGAGACGCCAGATCGTATATCTTGGGGTGCCTGATCGCTTCTCGCTTCATAGGGCCATGTCCGTTCCTTGGCCGAGTTATGTGCTGCGGTCTTCAATCTGTGGTCGCGACGCCTGCGGAAGTAATGGCAGGCTCATTATTCACCTTTCTCCGCCTCTTGCTTGCCCTGTTCGGCAAGTATCGCCCCTTGAATCCGGTGGACGCCGACAAGGCACTTCAGGCACAAATGGTGCTCGCTACTGGCGACGGATGTTTTCTCTATGCCACACTCGGCCCACCGAATTCCAATGCCAGGCTTCTTTGTGGAATCGTGGACGGCTGTGTAGTCGTAGATCGAATCGCGACAAAGATCACATCGATACGTTCTGTCCGCGGTCATGTTTGGCTACCTCCTGCGTCTGGTTTGTCTTGCCCATGAATCCGATCCCAAACCTCCTGCCGAAAAACCGGGATCTCACGCGGCGCCTCGATGCCGATCTTGACCCTGCCCCCAATCAGGTCAGCGACTGTGATTGTGATGTTGTCACCAATCCTAATCTGTTCGTTCCGTTTGCGCGAGAGTATGAGCATCGTGTACCTCCGTGCTTCAGGTTCCTGTGTTACGTTCCAGTTTGTCGCACGCCTTCAGCATCTGTCGATGCCAGTAGTTCATTGCGTCAAGATCGTTCCGCTCCCACGCATCCAATTTCCCGTCGATGTACTGCAGCATTACGCGATCCCACGCCGTATCGAACGGCACTTCCTCGGTGTGCAGGGCATTCCAATCTTCCTTGTCGTCGAGGATGCCCTGAATTTTGGCTCGCAGCTTTTTCAGGCGGCGAACGATTCGCTGGCGCAGCTTGGGCTTGTCGGCCTTCCCGCTCTCATTGTGCTTGACCATCGCAACTTCAAGACATTCCAGCTTCGCGATTACGTCCTCCGATGTTGCCTTGAGCGGTGCGCCCTTGAACTGCGTTGCGACCCTCATACAGAAGCGGGTCATATTCCGCACGTTTTCGATATCCGATATGTTGAAGCGGACCTTTCCGTTGGTGCCGATGTGCATGGTTTGCTACCCTCCTAAAATCGTTGTGGGAATTAAGGTGGTCCGGCCTGTTACTTCACCAACTCCTGCTGCGTCTGCTTCGCGCTCTTCAGTTCCGCGATCTTGTCGTCGAGCATGCCCTTAGCGACTCGCAGCGGCGCACCGCACAGACCGGCCGGTACGATTGCCGATTCGTATGCCGCGGTTGCGTCGGCCGGCGTCTGCGCCATTTCGAGCAGCCCGCGAAACTCCGCGATAACCGGCGGCATCGCTTCGGTTGAGTCCGGGGATTCGGGAGACGCTTCTGGTTCCGGCGTGGGCGTTGTGTCCGGCTCCTTGTCCGTCGATTCTTCCGCCTGTGGTTCCCTTTCCTGTGTGCCAGTCATGCGGTCGGTCAGGTCGTCCAGGGACTTCACCGGCGCGACGTGCGGCGAATTGATGATCGTGTCTTCCAATTCGTCGGTCGCGTAGACACCCATGATGACGTCGGGGAAATACATCCGCGCCCAGTCGCGCGAAGCGTTGTAAAAAAGCTGCAAGTCCGGCTTGGTGAGCCAAAGCGGCGAACCCTTCAACTGTCCCCTGTCGTTCTTTGGTGGGATCAACCGCTTGATTGGAGGCGACGTGTATTCCAGCGGAGACGGCTCGCCTTTCGGAGTCGCCCACACGATACAACGGCGAGTGTCGCCTTCGCCGGTATACTTGCAGCGGAGTCTTGAAGTGATCGGCGCCCGCTGCTCGATAACTGCGTGGATCAACTGCGACTCATAACACACGCGGTCGTTTACGACGTAGCTCTTGTTCGCCACTGCGTAGGGCGACATGCCCCATTCGACGGCCTGTAGTGTAATCGCCAGGCAGACTCCCGGAGCATTCCGGCAGTGCGGCGGGACCGCCTGTTGACTTAGCGACATGAGCTTTGCGAATTCCATCGTTTCGCCCATGTTCACAAAGACGATGCCGCCGCCTTTACGGCTGACCACCACGGCATTTGCCGTTGCGCGGTCCAGGCTTTTGTCGATAGCGTCTGGTTTTAACAGGCTTGTGGACATTACGATTGTTCTCCTCCGGTTAGTGAAAGTTGCTTGTGCTCCAAAAGTGCGACGAGTTTTCTCCAGCTACTTCGCCAACGCCAGCAGTTCGCTGACGACGTTACTGAGGATTCGTTCGACGGCATCACTCAGGTCTTCGTCATTGATGCTGTGCCGGAGTCTACCGATCGCGCTTGCGAGCGCCTCGATCTTCCCCCGGTCCGGCCGCAACGCCTCCTGCCGCTCGCGTTCGGCTTTTTCAGCGGCTTCACGTTCGGCCTTCGCCTTCGCCTCGCGCTCCAGGCGTTCGGACTCTTCCTTTCGCGCCCGCTCAGCCGCTTCCTTGCGGGCCTGTTCCAGTTCCTCGGCGCGGCGTTTTTCAGCCGCCTCCTCTTCCAGCTTCCGCTGGCGGGCCAATTCCTCTTCTGCCAGCCGCCGCTTCTCGGCTTCGACCTTCTCTTGCTCCTCGCGCAGCTTCCGTTGCTCGGCTTCGATTTTGGCGCGTTCCTCGGCCAGTGCTTTTTCCTCGGCGGCGCGACGCTCGGCGGCTTCGGCTTCACGTTTTTTCTCTTCGGCGAGTAGCCGCTGCCGCTCCTCTTCGCGCTTACGCTCCTCTTCGCGCTTGGCTGTGAATAGTGCGGTCTTGTCCTTCAGGAGTTCCGCAAACTGTTCGTCCGTCATGGCCGCGACATAGGCCGGGTTCGCAATCGCCTCAACAGCCTGCAGGGCCGCGATGCGTTCGTCGGTGACGCGCTGTTTGGTAACTTCCGATTCGGCCTTGATACGGTCCCGCTCGGCCTTGATTGCGGCTAACTGGGCTTTCAGGTGGTTCTCGATGGGTTCCAGTTTTTCAAAACGCTTCTTTGCCTCGCCATCAACGATCTTGCCAGCATCGATCACTTGCCGCTTGAATTCCATGCGGTGCTCTTCGACAGCGAGTCGGCATTCGCGGACCCGGATTCTAGCGGCGTGGACGGCGTCGTAGCCTTCCTTGTCGTCGATGCCGTCGATAGTCATTGGCAGATAGATTTCCGCCATCTCGTCAATTTCGGCCAAGTCAACCGGGTACTTGACGATCTCCTTGGGATCGACCGTGATGATCGCCGGTACGTTTTTGGTGTCAGTTGCCATTGGTTCGCCTTTCTCGCTTGGCTCTAATTCGGAATCGAGTTAATAATCCGCAGCACGCGCATCGGCCCGTGTGCGCCATCTTGGGTCTTCCAGGAAAAAATCGTGCCATTGGGCGCAACGCCGTAGGTCGCGGCGCCCATCGCAGCTTTGATGTGGTTCGCCGCTTCTGTTACCGCCGCCTCCGCTTTCGCCCGGGCTTCCTTAGCAGACGCAAGCTGGCCCGCCCAAGTGTCTGCCTCAATCGTCAGCGCCACAGTCTCGCCGCTGTCGTCTGGATGCAGCGCGGCCAGCACTTTCGCCGTGCCGATAGAGCCGTCAACCATCGGCGGCGTGCGGGTGCAGACACAGCGCCAGAATTCTTCCAACTTTGGGAGCAGGGCAGTGTCAATGAACCGCGTGTTTTTCCAGCAGTCGAAGTATCTGAGCCGTTGCCCGCCGATGAGGACGACGAGCGTTCCCCACTCCATGCCCATCACTGCCATTTCGTGCTGTAACTGGATCTGATAGTAGAGCGGCGGGCCGTCCTTCCAGTTCGCGGCGTTGAATTCGTGTGTGATCTTGATTTGCAGCAATCCCTCGCCGCGCATCGGACAGACTTGAATCGCGTCCGGCGTGCAGGATATCCAATTGAACAACGGATGCCGCACGCTTTTGTGTTGTAGCCACATCGTCACGCGCCGCCCGGTTCGATCAGAAAACGAGTCCGCGATGATCGGCTCGCATCGCAAACCCCACTCGGCAGGTTCAAAGTTGCTGAGGTCCGCGGGTTCGATCAATCCGGTTTTCTCGGCCCAGAGTTGGTAGGGCGACCTGTAGGGAGACTGCCCCAAAGCCGCCGGAGACTCACTCGCGCCGATGCTGTTCTGCCGCTCGGCCAGCCACTGTTCGCGTGTTGTTTCGCCCATTACTCCACCTCCGTTGACGACAGAATTCTCTCTGTGCGAAACACCGGCAAAATCCAGAACAGCCAGTACGTGACGACTTTGACGGTTTCACGACCAAGCGCGTGCGTCTTGCGCTTGAAGATTCGTTCTGTCATCACAATCATCGTTCACCTCTCAAACACCCCCGCCAGCACGAACGCGGCGGCGAGTAGAAACAGTAGAAGGACGGTTGCTCAGTCCGGGCTAAAATCGACCATTCAGATCCCCTTGCATTCCTGACAAAACCGCCGCTCCCGGTTGTGCCGGCAAACCGGATGTGTCGGGTCGTTTTGCCGCCGCCACATTTCCAGCGCAACCTCCTCGTCGGTCGGCTCACGGAACCGCGCCGCGCGCAGGGTTTGCAACTCGCTATCGTGCTCTCGCGCTTCTTCAGTTATCCAGTCCTGGTAGGTTTTGGTCATTTGTATTCGCACTCGACGTAGATCGTGGCACCGATTTCCAGCTTCCAGACCCTCGGCGGCACAGCTTCCCTCTCGATGATTAACGCCACCTCGCCGTCTTGATCCCGGAGTGCCAAGCAGCATTTCTCGAGGCAGCGGCTGACGACGAATGGATAGCGGCTGGCGGCGTCGGAATCGTAGACACCGAACCTCAGCCGATGGAACGTCTTGGGTAGCTGGAAGTATTTCTCGATGCGCGCGACGCCCAAATTGAACGCCCTGCAGGGCACTGTCCATTGACCGAGAGAATTTTTTCGCTTCGTGAGCCACGGCAGTTCTGCGATCTTCACGCGCGCACCTCGCTTTCCGCCCCGGCAAAATCCACTCGCTCAACCAGCACGGACGAATCGTGTCGCGTACACTCGTAGCCCCATTCACGCAACGCTCGTAACGCACGTAGCAAACCAGCAAGAGTCACGTTCTGACTCGGAACGGACAAGCCTTCGTGCGGCGTGTACGCTTCCGTCTCTATGTCGTAAGTCGTGACGCAGTAGCGGCGCTCAGGCATGTTCAGCCTCCGTCGCCGCCTGACAGGTCTGCTCGCCCAGTACGTCCCCGATTCGTTCGCTGGGGTCGTCGAAGCTGAAGTCGTGGGGAGTGCCTGGAACGGTGTAGGAGGGCGGCAGCGGCGGCAGCGTCTCACGCTTTTGCGACTGTTCCCAATACACCAAGCACTCGCCAATCGTGACGCCATACTCGATCGACCCTGCGATTCTGCGTGGCACGACATCCTTGCCCGCGCAGACGATTTCCCAAGCCTCTTCGGTCAGCTCGATGCGCCCGCCGATTCCGAAATACACCATCTTAATCGCCTCGCACCCTACAAGGTCCGCGATCTTGTCGAGTAGGCGGCAGAAGTGATTGAGTTGTTCGCGCTTCATGCCATTTCTCCCGTCGTGAAAACCAGCGCCGCGTCGGTCCGACCCAGCGGCGCGATAATAATCCGGTCAGCTTCCGTGCGTCGCGGCGTCCGTGCTGGGGTTTCCTGCCTCTTCGGGTTCGGTCGTTGTTCTCGTCATCAGAACCTTCACCCCGTTGAATTCCATCTGCGCCGTCTCGCCGTGATCCAGGACGAGGTGATACATCTGGTCGCAGGCATTCCTAATGCTCTCGCCGCGTAGTGGTTCGTAAGTATGCATTGCGTCGCCTTTCGTGGTCAGTCCGATTCACCTTCCAACGTGTAAACCGTCAGTCCGCCGCGCTTCCGCGTGCAACGGATCGTGTGGCCGGCGTCGCGCAAATCTGATACGCGACTGGTATACTTCAGCGCGATGTTTGCCAACTCCCGGTTCGTTGCCGGACCTTCTCTGAGCCGCGACAGGATTGCCTGGCACTGCTTGTTGAGGCGGCGCTGCGGGCTGTAGGTTAGGTGTTGCTGGTGCATGATGAATCTCGTTGTTCATTTGCTTCCGTTGACGCCCAACTTCGGCAGCGCGTTTGTTTTCGACAGCACCGACTTGTGCTTGGCGAACTCGACGCGATACGCGGTCTCGGTCGATTCGCACACGGCGTTCAGGCTCGCTTGAAACTTTTGGCCTAATTCGTTCAGCGCCGCTGGATCGACGATGCCGGAAACCAACTTCGCCTGCCGAATCTTTTTCAGCCCCAGGGCCGCGATGTTCTTGGCGCACTCCATGTGTTCGGCGTAGTCACAGAGTCGGTAGCCGACGTTCCTCTCCACATTGACGTGGATTTGTCGCTCGCCCAGCATGAGCCTCTTCCAGTGGCGGATGAGCTTCGACCAGGCTGCCTTGTCGCCCTCGACATTGCGGTTGAGCTTCACCAGCGATTCAATTTCGTGATATGTCACGATCGAGTCGCGCGGCAGTTCCGCCGTCGCCTCCCGTAGCTTTTTCAGTTCCTCGTCGATGAAAATTTTCTGTGCAATTGGAAATGCCATGTTTCACTCCTTTCGTGAAATTCGTATCCATGAGCCATTGGCTCCCTTGCCGAACCTTGCCCAGCCGCGCCTTGCCCGGCCGAGCCAAGCCTGGCCATGCCGAGCCCTACCTAGCCGCTTTGTTTTGTTGTCCACACATGAGCCATTGGCTCCCATGCCTTACCCGGCCACGCCGAGCCGCGCCTGGCCGGGCCAAGCCAGGCCGGGCCAAGCCGAGTAATCTTCACGCCGCCTTCGATTCCTTCATCAAATTCAGTCGCGTCTCGAAAGTCCCGAACGGTCCAGGGCTTTTTGGCGAACCTGGCCGCCAGTCGCACAGCCCGTAATCCTCGCCTGCGATCTTGAAGATGTTGCTCAGGATGTCCTCGGTGATTTCATCTTTGATGACGCGCACCACGCCCTTGAGCGACCAGTCTTCGATGCGCGCCCGCACGCGGATGTGCTTGGACGTGCTGACCTTGGCCCGCTTCATAAACAAGCTGAATCCGAGCTTCTTGGCCGCCTCGGCTTGCTGGACGAACGTGTCGAGTTTCGTAATCGCCTCAATGTCCGCGTTTTTGATCTGATTGCCGCCCACCAACAGCGGCATGTCTTCGGGGATGAACAGCCCGGTTTGTGTCAGCGACTTGAACGTCTTCTGCTTTTTCAAAATGAACTGCGCGCCGGCCGATCGCAGTGCGACCATCAAGTTGTCGCTGGGGATGACCAGCAAAATGCCGTCGGTGTAGAGGTAGGTCGCCCAGGTCCACGGAGGCGAACGATCGTCTCCGGGCTTGCTGAAGTTCTTGTTGGCCGGGTCTTTCCGCCACTCTGTCAAGCGGTCTGCGCCCTCGATGTCGTCGGCGTGTACCAGCAGCGGTGTCCGTCCGACGAGTTCAAACTGATAACTTCGCATTGGGTCTCTCCTTGAAAAAGTGATGAGCCATTGGCTCCCTTGCCGAACCTTGTCATGCCACGCCCGGCCTTGCCTGGCCCAGCCTTGCCCGGCCTAGCCCTGCCGCTTTGCTTTGTCTCTCCTCCTGGACCATTGGTCCCCTTGCCGTGTCTTGCCCAGCCAAGCCCCGCCCGACCGGACCGGGCCTTGCCGGGCCTGGCCTCAATGCAAGACGGCGAATGTCTGTCCGAAAGTTTGGGGCACCCCGCGCCGCAAGAGGCGGCTAGAAGTGCATTCGATTTAGGAAACGCTTTGACTGCTTATTCGTAGCCAACGCCCAGCAATTTACCAAGTGTATTGATAATTGCAACCCCAAAAAAGAAAAATTTCCAGCCCGCCTAGGAAGTGCTACTGGCGGTGCGAAAATTGGGGTTTCCGCGAGGTGGCGGATCGAAGTTGCGGGCGTCAGATTCGCGGATAAACCACTGATTGCCGACCTTAATTGCCGGCAGGTCACCGCGCTGGCAGTAGCGGCAAATCTGGCTATGGTCCAGATCCTTCATTTCCGCGACTTCAGCGGCCGTCAGATAGCCTTTGAGACTTGACATCGTAGACATAACTCCGCTATCGTACAAAACATTTGGAGAATTGCAAGCGGAAAATGCCCCGGCTGTTCCACGGTTCAAATGCTGACCGCCGGGCCGTTACCGGTACCCGCAGCCGGGGATTTTCGATTTACGTTGTTTCAATAGGCTGCTGACCGGCGGTTTTGCGAGAACAAACGCCGGCGAACCGGGCACCGGCCAGCAGCCAAAAAACCTCCGCCGTTTACTTCACAGAAAGGATTTGGTCATGTTTAACTCCATACACGGTCGAAAGCTGAAGCGGTTTGGATCATTGGTAATCGACCCCCGCGAAATCGTGTGCGTGTCGGCATGCGCAGTGCCACAACCCACGGTCGTACTGACTGACGGCAGCCGCCTTGCGGTCGACAGCGCAGTGGCAAAAGAATTAATCAATTACTTCCAAGACAAGGGCGTCGATGCGGATGGCATCGCGTAGTTCCGCCAGCGGAACGATGCACACCGGTTCGGCATGTTCGTTACAAAAAACAGCCGCACCGTTGACAACGGAGGCCGACCCGGCGGCTGACACCGTGAACGGCTCATTGTCTTTGACGAAAAGTCGCCATCGCACAGATTGTTGTTCAGACATAAATAAAGTCCTGTAAAGCGGGTTCAATTATCCAGTGGGCGATGAAGAATTGGAAAACCGGCAAACTCACGCTGACCGGCACAGCCGCAACCGAATGGTGAAAAAAGGATTCGATGACCGCTACAAACGCCCTGAAACGCCGAGGCCCACGCTGGTCAGGCCGACTGACGAGACAGGACCGGAGGACGACATGAATCGAGAGGAGCTCGAATCGCACATCAGCGAAACGATCGCAAAGGGCCGGGACTGGATCTACCTAACGATGAATGGCGATCCTGGCAGTTCACGGCAAAGACTACTCGGCCATCACTGGGGTCCGAAGGGATGGGTCTGTGGTCACAAGTCGCCAAACAACATCGTTCGGTTCAACGCACTATACATGCAGGAGTACATGGACGAACTTCCTGCGGAGAAGTTGGCGTGGAATGAGGATGTGGCGTGCGAGATAGCAACGCAGGAGTTGCTAAATGATTAGTGTGACAATCGAAAACCGGGAGGGTTTAACATGGCAAAATTCAAAACGAAGCAGCAGGAAATCGACTGGCTCCGAAGTGAAATCGGAGCCTACCGCGACGAACTGAAAGAGCTGCACGAGACCATTACCGAACTTCGCAAGTCGAACTCGATCAACGATGCGATCGTGAACCGGCTGGGCTCGATCTGCTGGAAGCTATGGCCGGACGGTAGCGACTTGGGAGACTTGATCGAGGCGCTAGTCCAAAATCACGACTCCTACGTCGCCCTGGTTCGGAACAAAAAAGCGTTTGCCGAACTGAGGGTGGACGATGCGGATAAACTTATCGCCAGCCTGCTTTTTGTTGCACGCTGCACCTGTAATTCCAGCAACGCGAACTACCTGGGAGGGGAGAAGTTGTTTGTCACGATGGAACGCATTCTCAAACAGGCGTGCAAAGAGATTTCATCGCTGGTGATTGGGGACCGCGGATTGCTTCGGGGCAGCCAGGATTCGCAAGTCAGGGATCACGTTGAAGAATTTAGGAGCAAACACGCATGAATTGCTACGACTATGCCCCGACGCGCCGCCCACCGAAATTCGCGACGCTCCCGGTTGGGAGTTGATCGAGACCGGTCGCAACATGAGTTGTCCAGGCGGACCCGACTTGCCGTGCGGGAACAAGCCGTTCGGCGTGAGATATCGCCGGCGGTTGTCGGCGGAGGAACTGGAAGACTACGAACTAGAGCCTCTTGACAAACGGGCACCGGATTAACGAACTAGGTCTGCGTGCGGCACGGCATCGCAATGCGGTGCGATAGGAGCGTGCCGTGGCCAAACGAGAGCCGTCCAGACTGCGACTAAAAGCTACTGCTGGTTAATTTCGCGACGCGGACCTATTTTTGCAGGAGAAGCCATGAAACGAAGATACTTTGTTCATTTTGAAATCACTCGGAACTGCATGGAGGCGGGGATTCGCAAGCCGGGTGATACGGAATCGGACGTGTTTGACAACTTGGCCATGAAGTTGCGCCAGAACCCAGGCGTGTTTCAAATGGTCCAACAAATTCTCGATGGCAAAGCCGACAAGGTGTTGATTGGTGTCGGCCGAGAATACGACATATGAAACGAGCCCCAATCCGTGAACGCCAGCCGAGTCAGCAATGAAAGCGAAACCTTTACGGGCAACACCTAGCGGTTACGAGCCTTGCAACTCGTCGGATGCAACACACATTTTGCTCCATTTACCAGGTCCGTTGCCGAACCGCATTCTTCCCGTGATGATCGGCGGCACGCGACGCGGCACGCCGAACTGGACATGGAATGGCAGCATCGACAGACCAACCGTAAAACCGTCCGTGTTGACGCGAGGCGGCGATGAACACGGCGAGCATATTTGCCATTCGTTCATCAATGATGGTCGCGTGCAGTTCCTCGGTGATTGCACCCACGAGTTCGCTGGGCAAACGCTAGACCTGTTGGATGTAGAGTGACGAATGAAGAGTCCCCATACCCGAACGAAAGCAGGAGCGACGGCCATGCGAATCAATGTTTACAGTCAGGAATTGACAAGCGAAGTCATTCAGGTTGAAAAAGAAAGCAACACCGGCATTGTGTACCATGCGGCACAGTTGATCTTGCATTCATCGCCGCTGCTTCACCACCCGCCGGCCGACGATGACCGCAGTGCGGTTACGTTCTGGTTGCCGAAGTCGCAAGAGCGGCGGGAGGCAATCGCAAGAGCATTTGAGCAGCTTGCAGCGATTTTCCGCACGGCACCGGCAGGGACCGGGCTAGATTAGGTTGAAACGAGTCCCAATCCCCGAACGCCAGCGGCGAGTCTCGGAAGGGCTGCAGTTGGTTGAGGAACTTGAGGCATCCGACCGCCTGGACTCGCTGCACTTCCGTGAGCTGGCTGATTTCGTGAGAAAGAACAGCGAATGACCACCCCGACGCTTGAAAGCAGCCGCTGGACGCTGATGGCTGCGGTTGATCGGATCGAAAGGCGTAATGCGGCATGTTGAAGTTTGGCAGTTTATTCACCGGCATCGGCGGATTTGACCTCGGCTTTGAGCGATCTGGAATGCGTTGCGAATGGCAGGTTGAAATTGACGACACATGCACGTCTGTTTTGCGGCGGCACTTCGACCGTCTCGATTTGAAGCGAGGAACCGATGTCCGACGCGTTACAACAGCAGACCTTGTTCGACCCGATTGGATCTGCGGAGGATTCCCCTGCCAGGACCTATCGGTGGCTGGACGACGTACTGGATTGGCTGGCGAGAGAAGCGGACTGTTCTTCGAGTTCATGCGCATCGTCCGTGAATTCGCTCCCGACGGGGTTTGTATTGAGAACGTCCCCGGCCTTTTGTCAAGTTGGAGTGGCGACACGCCGAGTTCGCTGGACATGCGACCGGGACCCGGACGGGAATTGGTACTGGAAGAAACAAGTGATTTCTCAACCGTCCTGGCTGCCCTTTCGGAATTGGGGTATGGGACCGCGTACCGCGTTTTTGACGCTCAGTGGTTCGGAGTCGCCCAGCGCCGCAAGCGTGTGTTCATTGTCGGATGTCTTGGAGACTGGCGACGTGCCGCCGAAATACTTTTTGAGCGCGAAAGCCTGCCGTGGGATTCTCCGCCGAGCCGAGAAGCGGGGCAGAGAGTTGCCGCCAGCCTTACACGCGGCTCTGCAAATGGTAGCGGAGTCAACGAACCTGGAAGGCGAAGAGAGGACGACGTGAATATCGTAGCGGGAACATTGCAGGCGAGCGACGGCGGCATGGGAACACCCGACCGTTGCGGAGAGTTGGTTCCGGCTCTCGCACGAAGCGTCACGACGCGAGAGGGACAGCGGATGGGGTGCGATCAAGACACGTTCATCGTCGGCCCCCTGGCGGCGCATAGCAGCGAACACGGTCACGCGATGACGACGCAGCAAGCCGCTGAATGCGGTCAGTTAATTACTCACACCATAAGCGCCGAAGGCCACGACGCCAGCGAAGACGGAACCTTTGCAGGAAACCAGATGGCAGTCCGTCGCCTTACGCCGCGCGAATGCGAGCGACTCCAAGGCTTCCCCGACGACTGGACACGCTACGCAGACGACGGCAAGGAAATCAGCGACTCGGCCCGTTATCGGATGCTAGGCAATGCAGTGGCCGTTCCGGTTGCCGAGTGGATTAGCAAACGAATCATAGACTCTTTTGCCTGACCGAATCAACCAGACCATTTACTGTCACAAAACGAAGGAAATAGGACCGCGGAGGCGAGGGCACACGGATGATGGCGCATAATAGCAACGTGACGAGCTTCGATGATTACCTCGCGCTCAGGCCCGGATCGTACCCTGCGCGCGGTGTTTCGGGGGCAACTCCTTCCGCGGCTCTCGCTCGTGGAGGGAAGCACCACACCCGGCCACTACGAATGGGCAATTTCCAAGTACGACGCCTATCTGCAGCAGCCGGCTCAACTCGACGATCTTCAAGACGATGCCGTGTGGGCGTGTCTGCAATCGCTATTGGCGAGCGGACTGGCTCCGTACACCGTTTCGCAGGTTCGCGACAAACTGCTGTCGCTGTGGCGGTTCTGCAACCGCAAGGGGCTGGTTCCGATTGGGCCGGATGTGCCGCGAATACGGCTCCCGGAAGCAATTCCGCTCGCGTTCACCTTGGACGAGCTACGGCGCTTGTTCGGTTCCAGCGCCCTGGAAACCGGCCACGTCTATCCGGGCGTGCTGGCTGCCGATTGGTGGCCAGCCCTGTTCCATGCGATTTTCGATTCTGGCGAACGAATCTCGGCGGTCTTGTCCTGGCAGTGGGATTGGCTGGGCGCGGCTACGGGCGACGTATTCTGCCCCGCCAATGCACGCAAGGGTCAAAAGCAGCCCAAGACGTACCGACTGCGACAAGTGGCCCTGGAGGCTGTCCTGCGACTGGAGTCCGATTCTCCGCTGATCTTCCCTTGGGCGATGCATCGAGCCACTTTTTACGACCACCTGAAGCGAATCAAGAAGCGCGCCGACCTACCGATGGGCCGCGAATGGTGCTGCCATGCCATCAGAAAATCACACGCGAGCTATCTGGAACTGCATGGCGGCGACGCCCAACGGTCTCTGGGCCACAGCAGCCGGGCGGTGACGGAGCGGTATCTTTCACCGAGGATTTTGACCAATGACCGACACTCATCGAAGTTGCCGGAGGTCTAGCATGTTAGTCGCGCGCGATTCGGCGGTACGAGAAAAGCGTTGAACCGTTGCCCCAGAAAGACACCCTATTGGAAGGCTCCGTATGTCAGAATTTGGATTGATTAAATCATTCGGGATCGATAACGGAGAACTCGACGGCCTGCGCCCGAAAGACTGCTTCGTGCTCGGCTACGAGTTAGCTCAAATCGACCATATGCTCACGACCGGAAAGCCGATTCGGCAACCGGTTCATGCGGACAATCGCGCTAGAATCGAATCTAGCTGCAGAGACGCGGAACGCAGTTTTACCACCGCATGGCTGGAGGGAGATGTGTCCGAGTCGTGGATGCTACTAGAAGTAGAACCACTGGTGGAATGAAATTAGCGAGTCCGTTTCACGGCGTATCCTCCTTGGAAAGGTACTTATATACTTGACTCACACGACTAGGATAATCCGACCGATGCCATCACCAGCCTACTTTTTCTTCCGCTTCGCTTTCTTAGCTTCCAGGGCTTCTACTTCGGCCTTGGGAACCTTAACTAGCTTTTTGAGTAGCTCTGTCGTTTCCTTGACGCCTTTCGGCTTCCTCGTTGCCATGATTCACTTTCCACAAAAAAGACCGCATGAAGTGCCAACCAAGTCGTCCGGTTGGATGATGTTGAATAATTCACCTTGCCTGCGACGTTCTAGGAATCCTGCGATCCATCGTGCTCGCCGTTCCTTGATCGCTTCGGCCTTCGCAAGAAGCGAATCAAGCGGCTTGTCTTTACCAATCAGCTTGAACGAACTGGCGTGCTGTGTGGACAGCTCCAGATCAACGCCCCTTTGGAATGCCTCCGGGTGCGTTTCGTGTAGCCAGATCCACTCATATTGCCGCTGGTTAAAACAAATGTCACAGTTTGGACGACTCCGCCCGGAAAACAACGTGTTCCATTCCCATTCCGGCATATCAACAGGCTTTGTCCCGCCAAGCTGCCGAACGCGATCGACCATCCAAGGCCAAATGAATTGCGGTGGAAGCAATCCCTCCGAGGCAACCAATGCCCATACGTCACGAATTGACAGTGATTGCTCTTGCAGGGGAAATCTGTACGTCTCGCGGCGACTTGGGGTCATTCCGCTGATACGGTCTGACTCGTCGGCTCGCAACCCCAGATACAGCGTCGCTTCCGACTTGCCAAGCCAATCCCGCATAGGAAATATCTTCGCGTACTTCGTACAAAATCGCCTGTGGCGAGACGGTAACATTCCTTGCTCAGTAACGATTTCGGTGAGATCATCTCCGCACTTCACGATTGTCCCGATTCTCGCCTCGACTCGCTCAAACCATTCAGTTACTTCCGGCAGATCCCAGCCCGTAACATGGTGGACGAATTCATACGGCAACCCCGGTTCATTGGCCAGCATCACGATCGCAGTTGCCATCGAATCTTTGCCGCTGATTGGGATGATGTGCCGCACGTTACTTGATCCCCATGAAACCGGCATCATCTTTCGCCGTCAAAGTTCGGTAGGTCAATCTCTTCCCAACGACTTGCAACATGACCTGAGCGAACCGGCCCGCGTCCGTTGTCTTGCGAAGGTTGAAGCGAAAGACTTGCTCGGCAACGTACCGATCAAGATGGAAGGGAGCGACAGCGGTATACGTTCCGCCTATCGTCCGCTTGAGAAGCATCCAAAAGTTCTCGATTCCGTTCGTGTGGATGTGACCGCGAACGTACTCACGAGAATGGTCGATGGCTTGGTGAAGGTGAGTCAAGCAAAGTTCGGCGTATGCCCCAGCGGCATCGCTGAACACCGTCGCCCCGTAGCGGACGTGCCGACGAACGCGACCGAGAACGGTAGGCCCATCGTCGTGGCCTACAACGCTCGCTCTAACGCGGCTGTCTTGCTTACCGTTCCCGCGTTCCAGAACGCCGTGAACGATCGCCTTGCCAACCGCCCCGCGTCCCTTAATGGCCTTCTCGCGTTTGTGGGCGTGCATGTTGGCCGCTTTTCCACCGATGTAGGTTTCGTCAGTCTCGCAAGTACCGCTCAGCTTTTGGAACGTCCCGGTTTCCATCGCTGTTCTGATACGGTGGAGCATGAACCAAGCGGATTTCTGAGTGACGCCAACGGCGCGGGCCAACTCACAACTGCTGATTCCGTTCTTGGCGTTGGCGATACACCAGACGGCCACGAACCAAACGGACAACGACAACGGCGAGTCTTCAAAGATCGTCCCCACTTTGTAACTGAACTGCTTGCGGCAACCAGCTTCCGAGCATCGCAGATAGTGCGGTCGTGTCGGCATTTGTTTGCATTGGTCACAACCGCAGACCGGGCAAACGATCTTTCCGCTAGGCCATTTGACTTGGACCATCACGTCCCGGCAAAGCTGCTCGTCAGAGTAGTAAGTCACGGCTTCGATCAGTGTCTTTGGTGTGTTCATTTGCTTTTCGTATCCTTCCTCATGGCGCGCTGGTGGGACTTCATCTTTTCCACCCATGCAATCGCGGCATCGCAGTCAGCCATCTCGCCAGAGCACCCGCCCACTACATCGTCAAGCTGTTCGCGCATGTCAAGCAGACTCAGTTCAATGGTTTCTAATATCTGCCTCGTCAGTGCCGGCTTGCGAGGCTTCCACGTATTCGGTCCTCTCATTGTTCATTCTCCTTGTCTAACACAATTATAGCAGGTCAATCGTGTGAGTCAAGTATATAAGTACCCTTGGAAAATACTACGAGCGCAATCCCGATGCGCTCGCCCCTGTCGTTTCTTCACCGTCTCGCCCATCGCGTTTGAGTGGTCTTTCCGTGTCCTCTTTTGAGAATTTCCGTGGCTGCTGCACATCAAGCTTGTTGGTGTTTGGGTAGATTTTCCCCGAAGCAACAAGATTTGTCCCCTGTATGGTGTGATGTTTCATTGATGCCGGGTGATTGCGCTCGATAATCTCGCTCAGACTGTTCGCGGCTCGATGCCAGTGGTCATCACGGTCATACATCTCGTCGTCGCCGAAGGGCAGGGAGTCGATGACCTTGTTGAGCAAGTCGCGGGTGCGGCGCAAGAGCGTCAAGTCGGACTTAGAAAGCCGCACGCGGACAATCGGGCGCGTGGGTAATCCGACGTTGAGCTGGTCGCCAACTAGTTCGATTTTGATGGTGGGCATGACAATCCCTTTTGGTCAACTGAATAATTCTCGGTGCTCTTCAACCGACAGCGGTTCAAACCCCAGGAGGATCAGGGCGTCGTTCAGTTCTTTCCTCTCCCGACGCTCCGCCGCGGCAGAAAAACCACGCACGGAATTCGTTGCTATGTAGGCATCGCGACCTGCGAAGTAAATCACTCGGATCGCACCGATGACTTCTTGTCGTGTTATGGTTTCAGCCACATCTCTCCTCCGTGGCTTCGGCCGCGATTTCCTCGTCGGATACAATCGTCCGTTCATAGAACACTCCCGGTTCGTCCACGAACTCAACGCGCCAGTGAGACGACAATCCGTTCGTGCTATACAACTCTCTCAGGATCGCCTCACCTTCTGACTTTTCGCAAGTCACAGGGTCTTCGTAGATTATTCGCTTCTGTCCGGTGTCGAGCATCATTGCTATCTCCTGTGTGAAAGGAACCTTCCCGGCACGTCCGGGTCCGGCGGCTGGGCCGCGTTAGTTGCCCGGCAACTCCTAGTCTACGATTCGGTAGCAAGCGGTGGCCCACGTACCACCAAGCTTCTTCAGGGCCTGGATGTCGTCCTCGCACTCGCCGCGACTGCGAGGTTCGTTGTTACCAATCCCGTCCGTGGTCCACTCGCCGTTGAATTTTGTTTCGATCACGCATGTCATTGTTCAATCTCCTTTGCCTTCTTCGTGGATCAGCAGCAATTGCACGCCCACAGCGCTGCAGAGAGAGTCTACCTGCTCGTCCGAAAGTCGCTGTGGATATTTGCGGCCGTCACGTCCCCGCCCCGCAATCCAATCGGCAAGTGTGTTTGGGCGAATGCCAGCCGTTGTGGCGGCTGTGCGAATGCCGCGACGTTTGATGATTGGCGACAACATCTCGCGCAGGCTGTTGCCTGATTTTAGGTCCGCCAAAATTCGACCGAGGCACTCTGATCGCGATTCCTTAACGTTCCGCAGGTCGTCGATCATGGCAATCAAATCTGCCGGCAGTCGAATTATCGGATTTTTAGAAACAGACCCCTTCCACGGAAGAATTCCCAAAGCCTGTCGTTTCTCGGCGACAGTCGCGGCCGCAATGGCCAGTTGCTTCGCAACTTCCTTGTCTGCAAATTTGCCAAGCAATCCGATCTCGCTCTCGGTCCAACGGCGTGCCTTTCTGCCTCGTGGCGATGGCGGGATTCCAAACCGCTTACGCACCTGCCGCACACGCTCTCTGGTGCATCTCAAGCGACGCGCCACTTCAACGTCCGTTAGTTTCTCAAGCAGCTCTCGCTGCGACTCCCAGTTGATCGCGGTGGCGTTCCGCGGCTTGCCTTTGGGCCAGTGGCCGCGACGGTCTTTGCGTTTGGATTTCATTTTTCCTTGACCCTCCACTGCTGGAGGCACGGCAGCGCATCGACGCGCCGCCAATGGCAGGGTCGCTCGAGCGCCTTGTGCGGCTCGCCGCGACGCTCGACCCAACAGGTAATGACCCACTCGCTGGGCGACGGGTCGCCCGGCAGCAGCAAGCACGATTCGGCCGTGACGTGCCAGGCGTGCGGACTGTCGGTGTGATCCTCCCACAGGATTTCCAGCGCGTCCGCGCCTTGCCACGGGCCGCGGCTGGCGATTGCGTACTCGCACGAGCGCAACTCGCCGACCACCGACCACAGCGCCGGCGGCATCAGGCAACGGATCGCGCCGGCGTTGGGCGAGACGATCAGCTTGCCGGCTGCTGCGTACTCGCTCTGCCAATAGTCTGTGGACGTGATGAGCGGGCCGTGATTGGTGATTTGGATGAGGCTCATTTTTCTGCTTTCAAAATAACGGGGCCGCGCGGAAGTCGCCGCGGTTGCGGCTTTGCTTGCGCCTACGCGTTCGCTTCAATGGGGCCGCGCGGCCCCGCGAAAATCCTCGCTAGTCGACGACGACACGACGGACGACTGCTTGCGACGTGCTGAGTCCGATCGTCTCGATCTGACGCCATGATCGATAGACGCCAGGCGGCAACACGAACCAGGCGTGTTCGTCGTGCTCCAGCGCCCACCGCTGCTCGGCGCGGATGTAGATGTCGTCCGATCCGTCTACCTCGTAGGTCTGCGCCGGATCAGCCGCGAGATGCGACGCCCGCGAACCGACCGCCAGGTCTCGCCGGCGGCGAGGTGTGGCGGAGTCGGGCAGCGCCGCGACGCGCTGTAATATCACGTCGCCCTGCCGGATTGCTTGGCCGATTCGCAGCTCAGCGATCTCGATGGGCGGCGCAGCCGGCTCAGTCGTCCGCTGCCGGGCGACGACGTGCTGTCCGACGTGTGTGGTGGTGTGCATGTCTTGTCTCCTGTCACCCTGGTTCGGAGGGCGCCGCCAGCGGAACTTCGCGCCGCTGGTCGCGTATGTCCAGACGCCCCGGAGGGCGTTTCGCCGGGATCACACCGTCTCATCAGTGGACTACGAGGCGGCGACGATCTTGCTCTGCGGGATTCCGTTTAAGTCGCGCAGAGCTCGCTTGACGCTACGCGACTTGCCAGATCGCCTCGGCACACCCAGCGCGAACCGCTCGCCACTGGTCGAGTCGCGCACGATCAACAGGTCGGTGGTCATGCCGATCCGCGTCGCGTCGCGCAGCTCACCGTCCTTGGTCCGCTCGACCAGCGGCAGCTGGGCCGCGACTTTCGCAAGTCCGCCGCATCGCTGGGCGACGTAGCCTCGCAGATGCGTGTCTGGGATCGACAGCAGTCGCTTGACCGACACCGGCCGGCTCGCGACGACGTCTCGCACGAGACGCTGGTCGCGCGGCAGCAGCGACGCCAGGTAGGGGAAGACCTCGCCGCGCTCTGCGGACAGTCTAGCCAACTCGATCCCCAGCACGCGCTCACCGTCGAGGTAGAGCGAGTCATCGTGCTGAGTCCACTCGCCGCGCGGCAGCAGGTAGAGGTGATTGTGCGCGACGTACCAGGCGCGACCTGCATCGTCGATCCAGGCGACCGATCGGACGTAGGTGTCTCGGACGGCTCGATGGTAGTCCGTCTTGTACCCAGCCCGTCTAGCTGAGCCAGGATATTGGCACACGCCGCCCTCACGACCTTTGCCGCCGCGAAAAGTGTGGTACGACGCCTCCATCACGGTGTGCGACGCCTCGGTCGTCGAGCGGACCTCCCACTCTTTGCCCTTCCGCTCGGCCACAGGGCAGCCGAGCGAGACCGCGAAGTCGTACCTGTCCTCGCGATTGCCGCCTAACTTTTGTTGGTGCATTGTCATCATTTCATTTCTCCTGTGCCCAGGTTTCGGTGGGGGCCGCCAGCAGTCTAGCGCTGCTGGTCGCTGTCCCGGTACGTCCGGGTCCGGCGGCGGGGCCGCGTTAGACAAAAGCCCCCGCTGGGTTGCTCCGTGGAGCATTGCCTGCGAATTTGTTGGGTCCAGCGTCGGGGGGTGGTCCGCTGGTTCCTCGTTGTCACGGAAAGTCTGCTGCAATCCGCGACAGGTAAACGACGTCACCGCATTGTGGATCACACCTCGTACACGCCAATCGCTTTGCCGTCGTTATCGCGCCGAACCATCATGCTGCCTTGCTGCTCTAGCGAGCTGTACGACGCCTGGGCGTGTACAGCGAGCGGAACGCCTTGCCGTTGCAGATAAGCACGAATTTCCGTTTTCATTTTCTTGCGGCCGATGGAGTCGTCCTTGACTCGCCAGCCCGGGGCGGTGTCGCCCAGGACCACATAGAGTCGGCCGACGAATCCTTTTCGCCGCTGGCTCGTGTTCAGCGAGCCGTCCACGAGCAGGCGGCCAAACGGCGCGCCGCACTTGGTAATGATGGTCTCAATTCGGTTGGCGTGCGGGGCAATCAGTGCTTCGAGTTCTTTGCGTTTCATCGTTTTGCCTTTCGGTCTGAAATGAAGTTTCCCCGGCACGTCCGGGTCCGGCGGCTGGGCCGCGTTAAGGGGTTTCAAGCAATCTGCGGAGCACCTTCAGGACGTGCAGTTTTCCGCTGCTGCCTGCATTGAGCATGTACCACTGATACTGGTCCCAGCGGGTTTCGCCTTCGCGGTGCGGATTCGGCAGGGAACGCAACGCGGCTTCGTGTGACTCCACCCACTCGCGACCTTCTGCGATGCGCGCTGCTTCGCGAGCGTGCCGCCGCTCTGTGGCGATGCGGTTTTTCTCGCGCTTGAATTCGCGGTATACCGGGTCGCGGGCGAGTACGCTGGATCGCTTGTTCGTGTGGCGGTACAGCTTCTCGACACATGTTGAGCCGACAATGAACTGCTTGCCTTCAGCCGATCGCACGCTGTAGCAGTCGGCAATGCTCATGCCGCAGTGGTCGCACGTTCCCATCGGCTGCCCCGGCGCACCAACCTGGGTCACGCCGTCGTCTGCCAGGATGGGACCAACGCGGTGTTCGTGTCCCGCGAACCGGAACGGCGCCTTACCTAGTCCGGCTGATTCAAAGGGGTGCATCGTGTCTGTGGTCGTCATCGCCCCATCCTTTCGTGTTGAGTTGCTTGCCATGACCTGATTCTACACAGTTGTTCGCAGGCTGTCAACGATTATCGGCACAAATCCGCCCAGATTCGACGGATTTTCAAGATTTTTATAAACCGTTACCGCGTATAGAGATAAGCATATCGACGGCAGCGCAAACCGCTTCAATTTGGGCGTCGGAGAGCCTGCGGGGGCGGGTCGATACGGTTGGAACCGTGCGGGTCAGCCACGCGGAGAGGTGACTGACCGCCACGCCCGAACGGCGGGAGGTTTCGCGGATGCCGAGGGCGCGAATGTGCGGCTCCAATTGCTCGCGGATTGTCGCGGGTTTTCGCTTGCGGGGCATGGTTGGATTTTAGCAGAGGTTGACAGTCTGTCAACATTGGCACCATCGTGAAGGACTACCGCAACGCCAGCATGATCTACACGCCCAGCGAAATGGTCGGAACGAAGCGGACGGGCATACGGGGGATAGAGGGCAAGCAGCGGCGGACGATATGCACGTCGCACGTCGAGCGGCTGAATGGTACGCAGCGGCTCTTTATGAAGCGGCTGAACCGGTTGACCTACTGCTTCAGCAAGAAGCTGGCGAACCTGGAAGCGGCTTTCGCCATGTTCGCGGCCTACTACAACTTCTGTTGGCGAACCCGGAAACCCGGTAAGTCTGGGCAGCGTCGTCCTACGGCTGCCATGATGGCGAAAATAACCGACAATCTGTGGAGTTTCGACGACCTGTTTGAGGCGGTCACAGGGCAAGCGGCATCATAGAACAAAACAGGCCGCCGAGTCCGCAAGTGACTCGACGGCCAACGGTGTGTATCGCGGTGGTGAGCCTATCACAAAAAGCAAGTGCGTCGCAATCCAGGAATCGCCAATTCGTATTGACATTTTGGACCGCGTACCGACAATCGAGTGATGTACGGATGCTATCAGTTTTTCGGTGTGTATCGCAACCGCCGAGCCAACGGATGGTGTCCATGTCAGCTAGTTTCTCATTTTTAAGGAGCCATGACATGGCAAGCGGAAAGAAAGTCACGAGTAAGAAAGTCGCGTCTACTTCCTCCAAGGTCCTCAAGGACGGCAGGACCAGCAAGGATTCCAAGAGTGCCGCCGGATCGGCATTGTCGCAACGTGAAAAAGGGAAGGGGCAGAAGCGGTAATGCGACACGGTAAAGTCACGCTGGCCTATGTAACATGGTTTGATGCCTCTTACCAGCGTGGCGAATGCACCAGCGATGAACTGGTGCCACAAGTCGAGCTACAAAGCGCCGGTCTCCTCGTTCGCGAGAATGAGGAGACCGTTTCTATTGCGCTGGACAGCTACACCAATGATGGGACGTGGCGGTATATTGAACACATCCCGAAGGTGAACATCCGGCGGATTCGTCGGATTAAGGTCTAGGTCAGCCGCAACCCGCGGCCGTCAAAAAATAGCCCCTCACTGTGACGACACTACCGGATTGTAACAGCCATTGACAGACTGTCAACGGCTGATATGATTGGGGTCCGCGCGTGCGAATCAACTGGCGCGCAGCTACTACAGGCTGCCGGACAGATAACGATTGATCGAAAGTTGAGACGCGATTCCGGTAACTCCTGAAAATGGCGTAAGCGACAGCCCCAAGGTAGTTCCGCTGCCTACGCTGGTCCATCGGTTAATGTCGATCGAACGACTTCCCGCCACGTCCCATGTCGATACGCCCGCGCCGGCTGCATACGGAATCGTCATGGTGGCGGACTGTCCAGTTACGAGCGTAAGGGCGTAACTTATCGCGCCGCTCATGCTGGGAGCAAACTGCGCCTGCAAAAAAGCCGACACAAAGTATTTACCTGCAATTTCCAGCGTCACACCACCGGTTCCGGTAGTTTCTACCTGCGCCCAGTCGCAGTAGTTGTTGATGCCAAGCTCATCCGTCGTGAGCACGACGTTACCACTGCCGTCAATGCTCGTTCCGGAAGCGCAGATGACGTTCTCGTAGGTTCCATCCAGCGGAAAAAAGTTGAACTTCGTCCCGTTGCGACCAATAATTCCGAGCTGCTTTCGTCGGACAGAAAGAGGCGCAATGATTTCCGCTTTCACGCCCAAGCCACCGGAGGCGTTGCTTGTGTCGAACGTGTAGCGTCCAAACGCCTCGCCGTCCAGGCGGCGACTGTAGCCCCGCACCCATCCAGAGTTGGTGTCGTCGCCCGGGTTCATAACGCCACTGGCGTTTGTAATGCCACTGACAAAATTCTGTGCGCCGGCGGTGTCATAATCCGTGCTCGATACATAGCCGAACATGATGTCTGGGACGCGGCACGGGATCGCCATGACGCGCGCCGTGTTGCCACTCCCCAGCGTGCCGCCGACGATTTCCAAGCCAACCTGTGCGCCTTGTTCGGAGTGCATTGGTCGGGCGCGAAACGGCGCAGCGGTGGTTCCCGGCCCCCACATCTCACCAATGCTCGGAGTGTAAGTGTCGTCGTAGGCCGCCCACCACGGACCTTCTCGTGTTGCCTTGCCGTAGGCGTTCGCCGCAATGGTCAGTGGTCCATTGAGGAGCAGAATCGGCAGCTCCGAATTCGAGGGGCTTTGGATCTGAAACACGCCGTTGTTGTCGACGCTAGAAACCGGGCAGACTCCGAACGGTGGAATGTCAGACGACGTGTTGTTGTAGACTGACATCCATCGCAAACGATTCTGCGCAGAATCCGCCTGTCCGCTGGTGATTTGTGACGAGTGCGTGTGTGAATCTCGGTTCATAACAGGAAATCCAATCCCGCCGCGGCGGCAATTTTACGAAACAGGTCTTTGGCTTTCTTCTGGTCCTCAATCTCGTTGCGTCGCTTGAAACTGAGCGTGTAGGGTGTGCCGCGGTCCTGGTTGCGCTGGACGCGCGTGGTCGCGCCGGCGGCTGTGATTGACCACGTAATGGACTGCAGCGCGCCGTCCGGATTCACGCCTTCGAGTCCAGCGTATTCCGCCTCGCTCGGCTGATGCTGCTCGTACTCCTGGGCAATGGCAATCAGGTTGTGTTGGATCTCTGCTTCCACGTCCACGATGTTGTTCTCGACGTTGAGCGCGTTGAAGGCGTTGTCATAAATACCTTTGTACCACGGCCGGATTTCGTCGCGCCGCTCAATGCGCGGTTTCGTGCCGAGTGCGTTGCCGAACTGCACGCCGGCTTTGTAGCGGACGTATTGCCCGTTCGCTTCCGGCTGCGGGTCGCGGACGTTGACTGCGGTCAGTAGCCGCAGCGTCGGCGCCTGCGCCTGAAAGTTCGCGTCAACCGACACCACCGGTTCACCGAATTTTACAATGAGATTCTCGCGGTCGATCGAGAAGCCGCGCTTGACAATGCGGCTGTCGTCGGCGCTAAAGTTGTTCATCGGTGTGAGCGTAACCACGTTATCCGCCTCGGCAGCCAGCGAAGTGGTGTCGAACCATTTTCCATAGACGACGGCTTCGTGCGGGTGCGCACCGCTGGCATCCTCGAAGGTATCGACCTGCTCGGTCAGCAGCGGCGCTAATTGGCGCGGGTCCGTGACCTGCCCCCAGCCGGGAATATCGACGGGCAGCTTGATTCGATACCACTTCCAAACAGACTGCTTGGCGGCGCGGCGGTCGTCGTCGTCGGGCACAAACCAGAAGTCGATATCGTCCACGTCAACGCCCCAGCCGGCAGGCGGCGTGTATGAGAGGTCCGCCAGCAGTTTGACGGTTCCATCCGCCTCGACGCCCACAGCTTCAATCTCGAAATGGTGTTGGAAGCGAACGCGCCCAGTGCCAACCTCCAGTCGGTCGGGCTTTTCCGGCGGGTCCACTTGTTCGGCAATCGAAATCACACCACCTGCTGGTAACGGCTGACCTTGACCAAGTTTGACGAGCTTGACCTTGTTGTTGATTTGCAGCGCCACTCGGCAGCCGAGGTCGCTGCAGAGGCGGTCGAGTTCCTGGGCTGCATTGGCAACGTCCCAATCGACCATCGGTCGAGCGTCGTTCGGCAAGTCCGCCACGTCGAAGCCTTGCTCGCCCATTGCTTCCAGCAGCAACGTGGCCAATTCCTGCGGCGTGCGCTCCGTGTGCTTTACGGCGTCGTTGGGGTTCGCCAGGTCGGAAACCAGCTTGCCCTTGCCGTCGCGCAAGTTGTATTTGCCATTGACGGTTGGAAACGCCCACTTCCAGCGGCGATCGAGAATATGAAGCTGGACCAGGTTGCCGGAGGAGTCGTAGCGGAGCGAACCGGAATCGACCTTGCAGTCCGGCAGCGTTGCAACAATCACCCCGCCGAAGCTGAACACGAGTGGACCGACGTCGGAAATAAGTCCCGCTTGGGGAGCAATCGTCATTGACGCCATGCCCGGAGTGATACCCAGCGCGAGCGTGTAGCTGCAATCAATGAGCTGCTGGATGCCTGGAAAGCTGACCAATCCTTGCGGAGCCGCCACGCCTCACCTCCGTTAAATTGAAGTGGGCGTCCAGGTCTGGTGCGGCTTGACGTTGAATGTCACGTCTCCGGGCGTGCAGCGCACGAAGTCATAGCCGTTGGATGCCGTGACCGTGCCGAACGGGTCATGGAACGCGGACCGCTCGTGCAGCGAGATATTCGTAATCGTCCGCGACTTGAGATTCCGGCGGCAATCGTAGACGCCGTCGCTGCCAACCAGTAAGGTTGTCGTCGTGTTGGCTGCTTCTTCAAAGTACGTGCCGCCGTCGATGGTCAACGTGGTGATGTTGCCGCTGCGGTGCGTCAATTCGCCGTTGTACTGGTTGATGGTCGTCGCGGCACTTTCCAATGTGACTTGACCGCCAGCCATATCGACGGTTGTTAACGTCAAGCCATCACCGCAGCGGAGTTGCACGTCTCCTGTGACGTTGGTCACATAGTTGACGTTCAGGTCCGACAGGGTTGCTGATTCGCCGTCAAAGAACGCGATGCCGACACTGCCTTTCTGCAGGTTCGCAACGTTGGAGGCGTGCGTACCTTTCCATAGCAGCGCTGGAATCCCGCTCTCTGCGCCTTGACCGGTGTTGAGTACGTTCAAGATCGTTTGCGAATCGTTCGTAGAAATCTTGAGGCGCCCGCTGCCGGCCCCCGTGCCTTCGCCAATCTCGACCGTGTTGGTCACGCCGTCGCCGGAGTCGCCAATCGTTAGGTACGTCGTGCGGTACTCGATATAGCCGTTGGAATTTTTCCGCGGCAAACCAATCTTGCCGGTGTAGGACATCTTGACTGTCGTCGACGCCGGGCTAACGCTCGTTTGTGATAGACCGTACTTGCAATCCACGTCGGAATTCTCAAACACGATATCGTCGGAGTCGACCGGCACTGCGCCGCCGCTCCAGTTGTCCGCGTTGTCGAAGTGGTTGGGTCCGGTGGCAGAAGTCGTGGTCGCGTTGGCTAATGTGGGGTCGCCCGCAGAACCGGGTGTGGTGGTCGCCACAGCGGCGTCAGGTGACGAGCCACCGGTTAGCCCGGACCCGTCCGCGGTGATGAGCGCCACATTCAGTTGGGCGAGAGCGCTGGTGAATTGAATCGTCACCGGAGTTCCTGGCAGCGCGCCGCCGGCACAAGTAACGTCTCCGGCACCGATGTTTGACAGCGCCTCCAATGCCGCATCGACAGTTGCCGCATCCGCGTTGTATGCAATCGTGCTGGTCGTCTGCCCGTCATAGGTCAAGGTGAATGTGCCGCCAGTCGGTGTGCCGGTGATTGTGAGAGTCTGGACTTCATTTTGTGCGCTGATGCCGTTCGTTCCAGCGCCGCTGACCGTAAACGGCACGCCGGACGTATCGTGCGTCAGCGTCATGGCAGTGGTCGAGTCGCTTGCTGTGATCTCCGCGAATTCTGGAATGGTCGAAGCGTTCCAGGCGGCTACCAGACCGTCCACCGCTTTGGCGACAGCCGCTGCCTCGTCGCTTGCGCCGTCCGCCATATCGGCCGCCGTGACCGTGTACGTCACGTCCTTGCCGTTGATGGTCGCCGTATAGACCACGCCCTCTTGCGGATTCGCGGGAGTCAAGGTCTGGACTTCGGCTTGTGCGACGGCGTAGCCACGCCAGGTTCGTGTGCTCATATTTCATTACGCGACGGGGCGCGCTGTTGGGAGTGCGGAAATCTCAGTTGCATCTTGGAATCGGTACGACCAGCTTGCTGGGAACTCGCGACGTGTCCGGCTGCTGCCGTAGCCGTAGGTCTTTGGTTCGCCAATATCGAGCCGCCTTGCCGGCCGGTCTTCGATCGTCGGCAACAGCGGCAGGGCATAAATCGTCTGGTTCAGTCCGACTGCCTGACCGGTTTGTGTCATAAAGTAAGGGGTCTGCTGGCTGACGGTTTGTCGCTGCGGAGGTCCGTTGCGGGTCTCGATGAGTACCTCGCGCGGTCCGCCGCCTTGGAAACTCAGTGTCTCGCTCCACGCCAGGATGATTGCCTCGGTAATCGACGTGCGGACAATCGCTTCGACGACAATCGTGTAAGCCCGCTGCGTCACGTACTCGCTGCCCAGATATTCCCGATACGAGGGCGGCTGAACCACCCGCACGCCGCCGATGGTGTTGCTGTTGAGGATCTTCGTGTTGGTCTGGTTCTGGCTATTGTCCAGTAGGTAAATATCATTTCCGTCCGATGCATAACTGCTTTCCAGGCTTGCAATTGCGGCATCAATCGCGGACAATGAATCGGCGGTCAGCAGTCCCTCCAGGGTCCAGCGGTGGAGCACTCCCCACGGCACCTGGGCGTCGTTCAGCAGCGTTTGCCGCTCGATTCTCAGGCCCACTTCGTTAAGCTGGTGGGTGTAACTGCCGAGTTTGACGTACAATAATTTGGTTCCCGGAAATTACTTTTGGAGGTTGTGCGATGGACGAATTTCAGCAGGTGGAACTGATCGTTGTTGTTGCGATTTTTGGGATTGCGATGACCTCTGGCGTAGGAGCCATCCTGGGAACTCAGTTTCGCGCCCAACCGCTTCTGGGTGCTCTCTGTGGCTTGCTGTGCGGTCTTTTTGGTTGGGTGCTAGTCTTCGCCCTGCCTGATAATCGGCGTCGCTGTGAGCAATGTCGCGGCTTACTCATGGCGGGTGCTTCCAGGTGCAGCCATTGCGGTCAACCGACTGCAAAAGTCGCGTAGGTCTCCACGTCGCTACCCACCCTGCGCCCGAAGCGCCTCCTCCTTCGACGCTTGACGTTGCTCCAATTCCAGCATTTGGTTTTTGAATTCCTTGCGCAGTCCGTCGCGTAATTTGTCTAGTACCGCGCCCAACTCGGCAGCCATATTCTTCACCAACTCTTGGCCTGCCTGCTCTGCTCGTCCGCGGATATTTTGCAGCGCGTCTAGTGCTCCTCCTTCTTCGCGAACACGCACAGACGCCTCTCGTTCGCGATTGCGAAGCATTGCCGAGATGAACGGGTCGCGGCCGATTACTTCATCACCTCGCCTTCCACGCTCCGACCGTGCAATGTCCGCAGCTTCACCGCCGAATTGAATAGCCTGTTCCAGTTGTCGGCGGCTCGCCGTTCTCGCGTCTCCAATGACGGCGTTAACAGCTCGCAGTTGTGCTTGCTGCCGCATTGGCGACAGTTGTCCGAACCGTTCGGCAATGGACTGATTCGCGGCAATAATCTGTTCGTGTTGCTGTCGCACAGACTCCAAAACAGAGCGCTGACCAGCGATTTGCCTGTCAAGCGACGAGAGGGTTTCGCGATTTATGGCGCGCTGCGCGTCTAGCTCTCGTTCCTTAGAGTTCAGGAACCGCTCCTGGGCGACATTCAGCCGCTGTTGAATCTGCGTCTGCTTTTCAGATTCCTCGGCGAACACGCCTGCGTATTGGTCGGGAGAAGCAGCAGCTATGCGTCGATCGCTGGCGGCAAACAACCCCGACGCTTCCGCGCGTATCGCCTGGACGCCGGTCATTGCCCGTACTGACGCCATGCGAGCCTGCTGGAGCGCAGCTTGTGGGGAGTCGCCGAGGCGAGTGCCGATAGTGAAACCAGCGCGTCGATCCGCAAGGTCTTCACCGCGCCGCTCAAACGCAAGTTGCAGTTGATTGCGCTGGATTTGACCGCCGCGGCGCAGGTCGATAATTGCTTGTTGTTGTGCCTCGGCTGCCTGGTCCATTCCGAACGCCCACCGCTTGAGACTGTCCAGTAGACTGATTGTGTGGGCCTTGAATCGCTCATCAAAGTAGCTGAACGTAACCGCTACCGCGGCAAGTGCGGTTCCCGCTATGGCGATACCAGCGGCGGCCGGGCCTGCGCCAGCCAAAAACGGAGTGGCACCAGCAGCTCCTAGACCAACAGCAGCACCGCCAGATACTCCAGCGGCTGCAGAACGGCCGACTCGCGTTGCTTGGGATGCGCCAAGGACTTGCTGGGCGGCAGCGGCGGCAAGGATAGATTCCCGATAAGCGCGATAGGCGCGAACTCCGCCCATGACGATATCAGTTGTGCCCTTGATGATATCGGCCGCGCCCTGGAATCTCGCAAAGGCACGCACCGCCTTTTCAAGGTCCTTTTCGCCCGCCAGACCGAGCGCCACAAAGCCGCGCCCCAAAGAAACTGTTCCCTCCAGTGCCTGGCGGCTGCTGTTCACAATCTGCTCGTTTGAAGATCGTATTTTCTGCCCCAGGCCCTCGTAACGAACAGACAGCCGCTCTACTTCACGAGATTGCTCCCGCATGGATTGCGTAGCTTCTTGTCGGCCTCCAGCCGAAGGACGACCGCCCGCCCCTCCGCCCGCTCCAGCGCCACCACCAAACGGCGAAAGCGACTGCTTGTTCACACGTTCGATTGCATCGCGCAGCCGCTCTACGTCCTGAATCGTGCGATCGACGACAGACTTGTTGCCGGTGTCGCCAACCAGCTTCAAGCCGAAAGTAACGTCACGGTTGTTACCGCCTTGTGCGACCATGTTGGTTCCGTCCCGATTCTGCGGGTGCCATTAACAGCGGCATGAGCGCCGCTTGCATGATGGAAAGTTGTTCATGTGGATGTACAATTGCGTGAATGACTTGCATGTTTTTCTGGAGCATCGGGTCCCGTCGCTCGCGTTCATTCAAGTTCGTGAAGCTCATCGAGCAGCTCGTCTTGTAGGCGAGGTACGCTTTCCAATTCTGTTCGGACAGTTCGTGCTCTTTCGCGGTTTGCGGGCTGCCTTTTGGACATTTCCCGGTTGCGCACAACGGAGCGTGCGACCGCTTTTGATTTTCTCCGGCTCTGTTCTTGAGGATCGTGCCGGCTTTTTCTCCGTCTTCGATGTATTGCCACGTCAAGCAGTGCTGACAGTTGCGGGTTGCGATGTTCGGGTGCTCAAGCAACAGCTTGAGACCCTGCCTTAGTTTTTTGCCGACGCCTCCTCGCGGTGTGCGCCGACACTGGCGCCATCTTCAGCCGACGACGCCAACTCTTCCGCGTCGTTGCCGGGGTTCTGCGGGTCGGGGTCGCTGGCGCGGAGACCCAGGACGATGCCGTACATGCCTTCGATAATCACCGGGCGCAGCTTGGTGATCCACGCCATGTTCAGCGGCAGCGTCCCGCCGTTGCCGTCTGCAATGTCCCACTCCAACACGGTGTCGAGGAGCAACTGGTGAATGATGCGGCAGTAGTCTTTGGCGGGCTTGTTCTTGAGCGAATCCATGACCGCTTCACGCCGTAGGTGTCCGGCGGGCCGGTACTTGAACCGCACGGCGTTGCGCAGCCCTTCAATGGCTTCCAGGTAGCCGTCTTCGGTGTAGCCGTCTTCGATGAAATCAAGCATCTTGATCGCCTCTCATTTCGGTGTGCGGTGGTTCGTCTGGTGTCGCTGGCGTTACTTCCGTCTCTGGTGGCGGCTTCGGGTACACCCGAATTGTCAGCGTCCGCTCGTCGCCCTTCTCGTACACCGCTTCGTATTCGTGATTCCCGTCGTTGAGAAACTGCAGCAGCGTATTGACGACCGCCTGAAGTCGTGGGCGGTCATCTGGTCCGGTGAGTGTGATTTTGTCTGGCATGGCGTTCCTTACGCGACCGAGTCGTGCGTCACGACCAGTTCGTCCGTATCAGTGCTCTCGACACGGTAGGCGGTCATGTTGAGTTCGATTGGTAGTTCCGAGTTGCGTGCGCCCGCGCTGGGCGTCATGGCCGGGCTCTTGAGGTTTGCGAACGTGAATATGGTGCTTACCCCGCCGTTGGTCAGGGTCAGGGAGCCGGTCGAGCCCGCCACCGCTTGGTCGTGGAGGTCTACCGAGTCGGCGTTATATGGAAGTGTCATGTTCACCGTGATGACGCGCCCGCCGCTGGGAATCTGCAGCCGCGTGACACTATTCATGTAGCGGTCCACGACCAGTTGGTTGTCGATGGTGATGCTAAACGAAGAGATTTCGTCAATCGATGCGTCTGCACCCAAAGCGAAAGTCACGTCACCCATCACGTAGGGAGCGCCGGCGAGGTCCACGGCGGGCACGGTGCCGGGAACCGCGGTGTTGGTCTGCACTTCGTCGGAACCCTCGACTTCCAAGAGCAGTTGCACCACGCCACCCGCGCGAGCCGAGAAGGTGGCGCGGTTGATCGAGCACAGTGTGTAGATGTGCCGATTAGCAACGCGGTCGAAAAGCAACGAGCGGGTTTGTAGCGTCTCCGCAAGTGCGAACGTGTCTGCGCTTTCATTCGCCCCAAGAATCCACGGCAGCAGCGTATCAAGCTCGATGGCGGTCGGCTCCGCAAGAATCGTACCACTGACCTGCTCGGTCGTGATGCGGGCGCGGTCGGAGTTCAGCGAGCGAGTCCCGCGCATGCCCTGCAGTTCGCGGTAGGTCTGGCGCAGCTTCACGTCCTCGCTAATGAACTCCAGTCGCACGCTGCTGGCGTCGAAACCGCCGATTACAGCGGCGTCGGCGTCGATGGCGAAGCCGCTGATTTGGTGCTGCATGGAAGGCGTGCCCATTCGTAGCTCCTAGCCCCGCGCTTGGCGGGTGATGAATCGCAGGACAAAGACCGACTCCAAGAAATTCTGCTTCCAGCTTTCCGGAACGATTGACGAGCCGGGCTCGAGCCGGCAGTCAAACACGTGCGCTCCCGTTACTCCGCTGAGATGCTGATTGCGAAATGTGCTGATAATCTGCTCGCGCCATTTCTGCACCGGTTCCGGGTCCGTTGTCTCGTCCTGGTTGTCGCGCTTGATGAGGTTGAACTGGATTGGGTAGCCGATGTCGTCCCGCAGGTTGGTGGCCGCTGTAATCGTTTCCGGCAGGTAGCTCGACAGAATAATCAGGTGGTTGGTTGCGGCCGTACTGTCGATCGTGTCCGCGTCGCCGTTCTCCGTGCCGCGATAGCCGCGGATGCTGGGAATGTTCCGCTTGATAATCCGCGCGTCCTCAATCCCCGTCAGCCCAATGGCGACGGTTGCCGTGTGTGCGAGGTCCAGGATTTGGTGATGGACTGCGTCAGCCAAGTCGTTAGACCTCCACGTAGACCAAGGAACCGTCTGCCGAAATTGCGTCGGACAGTTCCAGGTTTAGCAGCGTGTTCGCACTCGTCTCGAACCAGCCGACAGGATTGAAGGGCAGCACAAAACCGCTATTCGTGGTGAGATTCATTTGTCCGGTTAGCGCAGTCCCGGCGGCACCGTCCTCGAATCGAGCGTTGACAGAGCCAGCGGCGACGATGAATGCCGCCAGCACGCGCAGCTTCTTGCCAACGACCGCCGCAACCAGCGTGTTATCTCCGCTGGTAGCCGCGTCGATGACTGCGAATTTCGGGGTTAGCGCCGTGGTGCCGTCGTGGATGACGTTGGTCATCAGCGCAGCACCCACGTTGTCCGTTGTTGCGGCGCGGGCGGGCTGGCTCGTCACATCCACGTCGCCGATATCAACGCCGCTATTCGCCGCCAGTTTGCCAATGGCGTTCGTTCCTGCGGGCAAAGAGCCAACAATGTCGCACTGGACTTCCGTATCGATGGCGGCCGCCAGTTCCGTGAGCGCGGCATGAGAAATCGGCTGTGTCACTCCAGAGCCATCGACGGTGACCGTAGCCGCGGAAACGTCGAGCGCTGAACCTTCCTGGATGTACAAGGCGCCGCTTGCATTCACCTGGAGCGGGGCAAGTTCGTTATCTGTGTCCGCAAGTGTCGCCAAGGTATCGTTGCGGACAGCGCCGACGACCATGCCGCTGGTGCTGGCTTCGGAATAGGTGTCGGTGCCAAGCGTGACGACCGTGTCGTCAAGCAACTGGAGGGCCGTCAGCGCGGACCCGTCAATCTGAACTGCAAAGGTTCCAGCATTGGTGACGGCATGGCTGGCGACGGTGACTGTGTTGCTGACGGAGACCCAGCGCGCACCGTTGGCATCGCAGTATTCCGGCACCCAATCGCCTTCGACCGGCGTCACACCGCCCAGCGCGTCGTCGCGAATTGCGAGCGACACTCCGCCTACGGGAGCGGCTGGCGCGGCGACGTCGGTTGTATATTCAGTGCCTCCACCTGACGAAATCGTGGCGTTGACGTGCAGGCGTCCATTGGCGTCGGTAATCGCAGCCTGGTAATCGCCGTCTGTTCCGCCAAGCGCCGCCGCCGAATCCTGGCGGACCGTCAACAGCAATTGACCCAGGTCGCCGCTGGAATGTTGCGTGTCTTCTTTTTGTGTACCGCTCATCTGGGATCTCCTAGCCGCCGACTCCCAGCAGCATTAAAGCGCCGGGCGTGCCGCCGACTTCGGGGGTGACGCTGTTGATAACTGGAAAGACCACCGGGCAAATCGTGGCCGTGTCGGTCCAACTGGCAGTGTCCCAAGAGCCCTGCACAACCGCGTGCGGGGTCCAGGCCAGAAAGTCACTTGCCTCTTGAACTGTGACGTGCGCAATCTCAAACGTGTTGCCGTCTGCCTGCGCGCCGATGTAGTATTTGGTGCCTGGTGTTAGGCTTGGTGTACTGGTCATGCCGACGTACACAAACTTATCGACGACCGCGCTTTGCACGTCCGATGGGGTTAGTGTGCCGGTTGCCAGTGCCGTACCCGCAGTATTCCAAATCCCAAACGTGACCGTTCCGGCTGCCGGCATATCTACGACAATCCAAAATCCGGAAAGTGTGAACGATGTCACGCCATTTGCAGAAAACGTAAATCCTGTGGCCAGTCGATGTCCGCTGGTCGCGACTGCCTCCATCGAGAAATTTTGGATCGGCCTGCCGTATCGACTGCTCGCGGTTCGATAACCAAAGATGGGGAGCCCGGCCGCGTATTTGGCCCACACCGCCGTGTTAATCATGGCTGGCGGGAAAATCAGCGAGGTCGATGTGTTGTTTGTTGCGTAGGTCGCAGTGATATTGTTCGACCCGTCAATCGTGCCAGTCGAATACTCCAGCACGACGGCTATGAGTTCACCGATGTTTGACGGCGTGTAGGAGTTATCGAGGGCAATCCATACCCACTCGCCGTCTGTGGCGGATGTGGGCGTGAAGGTCGCGCTGGCAGGCGAGCCGCCGCCTAGCACTGTTCCGCTAGGATCTCCGCTTGATACGCTTTGCAGGCTGATTTTGTAGGTGGGCGGAGTTCCAGCGCTGGATGCTTGCCGGTAGCCGACGTGCGTAATGGCATCGGCTGTCTCGACATGAAAAGTGGTGCCGATCTTATCGCCGGAACCATCGAGCGCCAGGCTTGTCAGCGAACCGGCAGGCAAGACGCCTAATTCGCCAACTCCGGGGATAAAATGGTTTCTCATTCCTAGGTCCCAGCATGTGTATCAAGGAAGGCCAACACGTTGGCATTGGTCAAATTCAATCCTGTCCACGCCGTCACATACGCACCCGCTTCGCCTTGCGTCGGCGCGTTCAACGCGATGTGCCCGACTACAAGCGCCTTCAAAAGCTGCTCCGCTCCGTCAATCTGTTCCGCAATCGCGTTCAACAAGTTCTGCCGCGCCTCCGCGTAGCTGCTCGCATTGAGTTCCCAAATCTCTCCGTCCGCCCAAAAGATGTACGCCTTGCCGTTGGCGAAATCGAGTTGCACGGATGAGAGTTGTGCGGTTGCCATCAGTCGCGCCCCCTAAACAAAAACTTCGTCCAGCACCCAAGACACAATCACGTCCTCGCAACGCTCCAACGTCTCTTCGCTCCAGCCGGCGACCGGACGCGCCGGAATGTTGATCTGTGAACCGGCCGGCAGAAAGAATCCGCCGCCGCGGCTCCATAAACCGACGCCCGTCGAAATCGTCGCACCCTTGTCGTGAATGCCCGCATAGACAACGCTGCTGCCAAGTTCCAAGCTGCGTTGGTCGATGCGAGTCACGTTGCCGGGCGCGCCTTCCTGCGTGTACGACGCCAGTAAGTTCCCCTCGTGCTGCATGGTCTTCTTCCCCAGCGCCGATGCATCCTTGATTGGCGAGAAATGCCACGGCTCCCACGGCTGACCCTCCGCGTCGTGCTCGCCCGCAAACTCCTCGCGCATCTGGTCGCGGGCAATGACGGCGCAGTCGCGCAGCGGTGTTTCAAACGAACCCTCGTCCAGCGCGGAAACCATGCCGTACAGATACTCACCGAAGTCTTCTGCGGGGATTGGTCCGCCGGGCTGTTTGCGAAGCATCATGGTCGGGGTCGCTTACGAATACTGGTTACAGATGCAATCCCAGCGCGTGCCAAGGGTGGCTTTGATGACGGACTTAATCGTGTACTTCTTGCTGTCGGAGTCGGTAATTAAGTCGCCGTTCTTGGGAATGTTGCTGCTCAAGGTGGCGTTGAATAACTGGAACACTTCGGTGCCAATCTCAAAGTTGCCCTGCAGTCCGGCGTTCAGTTCGCGCCAATTCGTGGTCCGCCGCAGCGCCTTGACCGTCGTTACTTGCGTTCCCGCCGGGCGAAACGTGACCGTCACGGTTTCCACGCCGTCCATAAACGTGTAGTCGTCTGCAATATCTGCGGCGAGCGTCATACGTGACCTTCGGTGATGAGTTCGACCGGACCTTCGAGAGACGGCAGGTCTTGTAGTTGCTTCAAGAGCGCGGCTCGGTAGCCGTTCCAGTCCACTTGCTGACCGTTGATGCTGTACGACGGCTTCGGGTTGGCGGATTCTGTCGCCAGCGCCGTCAGGATGTTGCTGCGAATCGTCGCGATGTTTTCAGCGTCGGTTGCCATCGTTCACCTAAAAAACAACCGTCGCAGCCTAGGACAGAACTGCGACGGCTGCGGTAAGTTGCCACACTCGCGTGCTATTACAAAGCGTCTGGGGTAAGTGCCGCTTCGTCAGCGCCCTGATTCGTGAAGCCGCGCACGATCCAGGTATTCGTAGCGACGTATTTGCATCGGTAGCTGGACGTGGCTACGAGCGCCAGTTCGTTGGTCGCACCCACGACGACGTTGTTGACCTTGTGCGCCGCCACGCTGGAAATCAATTCGCAGCCGGTCGCACCAACTTGAATCCAAATCTCATCGCCCACACTTGCCACAGGCAGGGCGATTTGCTTATTGGCGTCGTCGGAGGTTACGGTGCAAAACGACGCACCCGCGGGAATCAAGCCCGTACCGGTGCCGTCCGTGGTCGCCGTGACGGCGTTATCCGCGCGAACTTGAAGTCCGCCGGAACTGATGATCGCATAGCCCGCACCCTTGGGCGTGACCGTGATGTTGATATCCGAATCGTCGCCGGTCGCCGAAACAGACGGGGAGTTGCCGGTGGCGGCGTTCTTGACCGTGAGTTCGTTGACCGCCGAGGCAATGCCGTCAAGAATCAAAATCTGTTCGGTGTTTGTCCCGTCGTAGTTCGCCAGGATGATGCCTGTATCGACTTCACCTTCGTTGGTGATAATCGGCATGTTGCCGGTCGCGGCGTTGACAACGCGAATGCCGTTCACTGCCGAGGCGGTCGCGACGAACTCGATTAGCTCGTTGCCGTTGGAGTCCAGGATTTCCAAGCCGATGTCGGATTCCGCCCCGTTGCCGTTGGATCCGATAGCCGGAGCCGCGCCCGTCGAGTTCGACAGGAACTTGAGCCCGTTGACGGCGGAAGCGGTCTGCACGAAGTCCGCAATCTCGTTGCCGGCGGCTTTGACGTAGAGCGTCGTTCCGCCCACTACGTCCACTTCCGCAACCGTGCCGGTGTGGGCGCCGATTTTCAGGTAGTCAGTGGAAGGCGTCGTGTTGCTGTGAACGTAAACGGTCGGGTGCGTGTCGGCGGAGATGTTCCAATCGGTCGCACGCGCTGCCTTGTCGGTGATATGCAGCGACTGGTTGGAATCGCCGAGACCAACTACGGTCGAATGATTGCTGGCGTCGCCGGTACTCCACAGCATCGCGGCGTCGTTGCCCGTACCGAACAGCAGGTCTACGTCGTCGCCGAGTCCGATTTCCGCAACGGTCTGACTGCGTCCGGAACTGTTGATGGCGCGGAATCCGCTCTCATCGACCTGCAGGGTATCGCCAACCGCCAATGATACGGTGAACAGCGTGTAGCTTGTGCCGCTGACCACATGCGCCACAGTCACGTCAGCGGCAGCGGTGTCGCCATTGTAGACGGTGAAGCCCGTGACGATGTATCCTTCCGGGGTTCTGCCGGAGGGTGCGGCGAGCAGGTCCACGGCGGTGTCGTCGGTCAGATTGACGGGCGTGGTGTACTTGCGGTTGCTGCCCGCCTCTTCCCACTCGACGTGTGCGACCGGGTTGGTGGTGGTGGCCGCAGAACCAAGTACGGCGGTCAGGCTGTCGCCTTGCTTCAGGTTAATCCGCATGGTCGTTACCTTGGCTCGATGATGATCCCGTCAGTGACGAGTTGCTTGTAAGTTTTCGTGCGTCCCTTTTCGAGCCGCGCGTTGTGCTCCCGAATCGCATCCTTGACCGCCTCCAGCGTGTTGAGTTCGACCACGCCGCCCGGTCCGCGGTATTGCCAGAGGCCCGGCTTTTTCGCGGGTGCGTCGGCAACCGGCGCGGACTCTGCTTTGACCGCGGGCGCAGGCACCACGTGTGGAAGATTGACGGTGGTCGATGCTGGATTTTGAAGAGGCGGTGCGTCGGCAACCGGCGATACTCTGTCTTTGCTCATGGCTTCCTCTGTCAGGTTTACGCGGACGATTTGACCAGCCCGCGCGGGTCAACCACCACGGCCGCGCCGCGTTCGCTGACCTTCCAGCGCTTCACGATGTCGTGCGTGAATTCGACCTCGCTGGAGGGCGGAGCTTCGGTCAACTGCATCGGCCAGTTTTCCATGTACTTCACGGCTTTGCCGATGTCGCCGATATACCAATCCGTGTCCGTCGCCATGCGCGTGGCAAGCAGCGCGCTACTGACGATCGAGTAGTCGGTATCCAGCGGCGTCAGGCCGATCGTGATTTGAGACGCACTGGAGCCGTCGCCCTTGCGAACCTGGGTCGCCGTGACAATCTGCCGGGCGGTTGCCTTGAGTTGCCGCGTGACAACCAGGTGCTTGGGCGTGATGAGAACCGGCTCGCCGGTGTGCGGGTCGACAATCTCCGACAAGACGCGTTCGGCTTCGTCGATGTCGGACCAGTCGACCAGGGAATTGTTGGTGAGGACGTTCACCCAAGGCGTGGTCGATTGGAAAGTGGCGTAGCTGGTGCCCTTCCAGTTGTATCTATGCGTGGTGACGTTCTCGTCGACCACGGCGTCGATGATGCGTTTCTCTTTGTTGAAGCCGTAGAAGTTGCCCGCGTCTTTGCAGCGCTCCAACACCAATCCAGTGCGGTCAAAGAAGACAGCTTCGCGACTGACCGCCACGATTTCACCGCGCTTGACGGTCTGCGGCGTGTCGATCCAATCCTCGCCGACGCCGGCATACGGGTACGGTTGGTTTTCACCGATGGATTCAAAGTCGTCGCCAGCGCGGGTCACGCCGGGGATGCGCTCGCCGTTGAACTGCGTCGGTACATTCGCCACCAGTGGCGTAAAGACGAACGCCTCGTCCTGGTAGGCTTCCAGCACGGCGTTGTACACAATCTGGCCAGTGATGTTACTGAACGCGGACGAGACCGTAGCTCCGGCTTCCAACAGGTGGTGCGGGGAGTGGTTGTCCGCCTCGCTCAGCAACACGGGGTTCGTGTTACCAGGCGCCCAGGTCGAGAGGATTTCGCTGGCGTTCTCGACCAGAGACTCGAACAGCCGCCGAATGGAAAACATTGACGGCTTCAAGTGACCGGCCGCAAATCCGTCCCTGATGCCGTTCTCAAATGCCTTCGGATTGCGGTCCCGGAGAGCGGCCCGATACTGACGGCCAATGGCGGAATAATCCATTGCGAATCTTTCCCGTGTTGGGGCGATTCGCTATGCTGACGGTCGTCTGAGACGGTCGGGCGAATCGCCGGATTGTCACGCCACCGTCCCGGCGGCAACCGGGGCGGTGGTTTTTTCGTTGTGGTCTATCGTTTCTGCAGGCCGCCGAGGTAATCGACGGTAATCACTTCGCTGTTGCTGTCGCCGGCCTTCGCGGCGACGAACAGGTTCATTTCGGTCGCACTCGTGTACGTGAAGATGATGGACTGAACGTGAATGTTGTCGATGAAAAAGTCCGCCCGCGCCTGCGTGGACGAAAACGGTACGACGGAGATTTCCAGCCACTGGTAACTTCCTCCGCCGGGCGTCTTGGCGATCTTGTCCAGCGAAGTCAATGCGGTCAGTTCAGTGGCGCCCGTGCGAGTCGTGCCGATCGACGTTTCAACGCGCCAGACCGTGGCTCCGTCGCGCTTGTGGAATGTCGCGCCGGAGTAGGACGATTTCAGTCCCGCGCCGTTGTCCAAAATCGAGTCCGCACCGACCGCGTTCATAAAGCCGAACGCCACGTTGGCGTCATCGGTCGCGGCTTCCGTGTAGCTCAACCGGCACGCGCCTTCCAGAGGCTTGCCGTCGGCGAAGAGGAAGATTTCCTTCGTCGAAAGCAGATACACTTCGTTGTTGTCGGTGGCTCCGGTCGTGAGCGTGACCAGACCGCCAGCGCCGTCGATGTTGGCAACGGCTGCGCCCGAGTCGCTGGACGTGTCGGTGAATTTATCTGCGCTGACGAACTCGTCGAAGTCGCTCCAGACTCCGAAGGTCTGGCGGCGGAGGTCGTACTCGTTGAAGCGGTCTAGGAGCAGCATGGGTCAAAGTCCTTGCGTTGCGGCTGGTTAGCCCTTGATGGCGGCAATGAATGCGTCGCCCTGAAGTAATTTGCTGTCGGGCGCGGCGGATTCCATGAGCGGTGCGGAGCGGTGCGGGCGGGGAACGACGCGAACGAGTTCTGATTCGCGCTTGCTCCAATCCTCGATCAACTGGCGGCGCTCGGAATCGCTTTCGCAGCGCTTCACCGCATTAACGCGCAGGTCCGTAGGTTCGCGGTCCAGGGACTCGATCAACTGGCGGGCGTGGGCGGTGTCTTCCAAATCCTGGTTGCGAGCCTCCAAGGCGGCGACAGTTTCTTGAAGTTCCTTGATGGCTTTGTTGTCGCTGCGAGTTTTGACGGCGGACTCGATCGCCTCGGCTTTCTTGCCCTTGTCGTCGGGCGACTCTTCGGTCGTTTCTTTGCCCATCAGCTTGTCCTTTGCCTTCAGGATTTCAGTCACCTTCTTGCCAGTGGCCGAGGCGTCAAGATTCGGATCATCAACCGCGGCCATTGCCATCGTTTTGAATGCGGCTTCAACCTGGTCGTCGGTGCTGGCTTCGGCGGGAACGTCGATATCCATTTCCGCCATTTCCACCTCTTCGTCTTCCATCTTTTTGGGCGGCATCTCGTCGAGCATTTCCAGCAGCGTTGCGGCGACACCCTGGGTCTTGTGCTTGGCGGCAGCGGACTCGATGATTTCTTTGAGCGTGATCGACACGGTATCGGGCTCCTCGTGGGTTTCAAACAATCCGTTGGTAGTGCCGGGCTCGTCATCGACGATATCGACCGACACGACCTTGGTGATTTCCTCGATAACGGCGCGGCCGCTGCGCAGCACCGGCTTGCCGTGGGCGTTGTGCGAGAGGGCGATTTGGCGCGGGAACCGCTCGGCAACCTCCAAGATGATGTCTACGCCTTCGCGGGACTTCAGTAGATGAATGTCGCCGTACAGCCCGTCCTCCCGCATCACGACGTTGCGAAGTTCGCCGGCCACGCGCAAGGCTTGCGATTCGTGGTCCAGCATTACTCGCCGACCGGTCTTGTCGATCTTCGTGGGCTGGTGCTTGATGCGAATCTGCGCGCCTTCGTACATCGGGCGAGCGGATTCCAGAGCTTGTCGCGAGTAGGTGTAGGTCTGGTCTACTGCGCCGTTGAATTCGCGCGGGTCGAGGCCGATGACCTTGCCCGTGTTCTTTGAGGTGAGACCGACGATTTTCGCGCCGTAGATGACGCCCTGGTCTCGATCGACGCGCTCGTGCCCGCGGGCGACTTCAAGTAAGTGCGCCACCGGTGGCGATTGTCCGCGATTGGAGCGCGTGTTTTTGCGGGCGGTCGCTTTGGGCAGAGTCGCAGTCGTCATGCCCTAATTGTTCGGCATGACCTTGGGTCGCGGGAACTGTTGTTTCACAGCGAACGGGGAATGTGGTAGGATTATCTTTGCTGGAGGTGTGGCTGAAATGGAAAGGCTCCGACCATACGCGAGCGACGTCGCAACCCGCCGTGTTGCCGGAAGGCAGGACGGGCAATGAATATTCAAGATGCCCATCGCCCTGGAGAATTGTGCATGGCTCTACTAGATTGCGGTCACCCACAAGAGTGCATGGCTGTTGACAAGTACGACGAGGATGATTCGTATTGCCAATGGTGCGAGGAAGTAAATGCGCTTCGCGAGCGGTTGGCCACGCTGAAGAAGGCCGTCGAAGGTCAGGCGATAATTGTGAACGGAGGCACACTAACAATCTGTATCGATGGTCCGCTGGCGTATTTGGAACTCGGCGGTGGCAGTGTTGAAATTCGGTCAAATGTGACCACTACCTCGCCACAGCCGGACGTACCAGCTTCCGCGAGTGCTCGCATCCATCGACCGGGCAGTACAGGTAGGTAATCCGGTCGCCCTTCTTGCCGCCATTCTGGACCATGCGCAGGCCATGCACCGGGCACGCCGGACCCGTGCGGTGCCTGAAGAGAAATTCTTCCTCTTGCTTGCTGAGTGGTGTGTCTTCGGCGGTCAACAAACAGGGGCTCCTAAGATTCTCGGTCGAACTGCCTGCAGGCCGAGGATTGCTTGACGTCTTGTTAGTTTCATGGTCTGTCCATTTCTGTTTCGCGGAATGTGTCAATAGGTCCAGAGTGGGCACCACTCGCCATCATGCCCCATGAGATGCCATTCTAAATCTTTATCTTGCCATGTTTCTGGAGTCTTACCGCTTCGGCTTCGGCACACGGCAAACACATCTCCAAATACGAGTTCGCTCAGTCTCAATTGTCTGACTTTATCGCGGCTGCTTTGTGCGAATTAACCGTCAACTTCGCGAAACCATTCATAGTTGCGGTCAAACGAACACAAGCCATTTTCGTCGTGGTCATCTGTTATCGGGTCATGCTCACTGACGATTCTCACCGCACCGAGCGACAGGCACGCGGAATGACGATGAAGGAACCTCGGCGACTGAGACTTGCCGTCGCCATACCACCTATCGCCAGAATGGCTTGCCGTAAAGTGGCATTTCTCTTTGCACGCCTCGCAAACTAGCCAGTGGTAAACACTCACTGCGTCCCGCCTCCAGTGCCAAGTTCATGCGTCTTGCCGTCTGGTAGCACCAGTCTATACCGGAGGTAACAGTCGCAGCGCGGGTGCCCAGGCGGTCCCGCAGGATACCTCGCCTTCCACACTTCTTCAGGTTGGTCAAGTAGCGGCGTGCAAATCGGGCACGGCTGGTAGTTAGCCCCCGCATGAAACGCCGGACGGACCTGCGAGTGCGACCACACCCGCACAATCACTGCGCCCGGAGGCAGCTTCCCATCGCCTGTAATACCACCCAAGGCGTCGCCGTCGCCGCCCAGGCTCGCTTCGATGCCTGCCGCGGCTCCCGCTTCCTGTCCGCGAGAAACCTCCGAGATGCTGATTTGTTCGACCCTGGAGGGTCCGAAGATGCTGGTCGCCGTGTCCGCCACGTCCTGGGGCGTGACGATGCCGCCCTCTTGTTGCGTCTGGCTCCAGCGCGTGGAAGCGGTCTGTAAGCGACCGCGGCCGGTCGAGACGATCGACTCGGCAGATTCCGCCGCCATGCCGCCTGATAGCCGCTGTGCAATCGCGTCTGACTGGAACGCGCCATGTTGTCGGGATGACGCGCCAATCACCAGCAGCAGTAATGCGGCGATCTCAGCGGACACGTCCTGCTTGACCTGCTGCCAGAATGAATCGGGCACGTTCGCCGTGTTGGGCGGGTTGCCCAAGTACGCCAGCAGTTGCTTGCGGTGGCGCGCGTTGAGCCGTGCCAGCTTGCGGGCGAATTCGTTTTCCAGGTCGATGCGGTTGGCGAGTTCAGCCATTGTCTATTAGCACTCCCCTCCGGTCACCAAAGCGTCCGACACCAGCGACCGCACATCTTCCGGGGTGTCGGCGGATTGGAGCATGGTTTCCAGAACGTTTGAAATTAGCGTCTCTCGTGTGGCAACCCCACCCGTCGCCCCTGGACGCGCCGGGTAGGCAGCGCCAGGGGCTAGGGCAGGAGTGCTACCGGCAGGCGAGACCGGTAGCGGCGACAATGAAGGCTTTGGTTCGGACGCGATGTTCTTGAGTTCCTCGTCCACGTCGCGGCCCGATTCCTTGATCCAAGTGCGCACCGACAGCACACCGGCCGCGTGCTCGATCGCCTTGATGTCCGCATCTTCCCTCTTGTTGGCAATCGTGATATCAGGTGGAGTGACATCGACGTCGAGCATGGCTTCCAGTTGCTCCCACGACACGGCGAACCCGGAGAACCGCCCGCCTTCGTAGGCGATGCGCAAGACCTTCCAGTCGATGCGGTGAAAGCGGCTTGCGTAGAAACGCTGGTCTGCTTCGCGGCATTGCACGAATGGCGAGCCGGCAATGAGGGTGCTGGAATAATTTGAATTTGAGGCATCGGCACTAATCATGTACTCCGGCATCGACCACCGCGAACCGGTCAGTCGCAGCGCCGATTGAATAACGTCCAGGTATTGCGGCGCGGACGATTGCCCCATCGGCCCGTGCGTGTACTTAGTGCCGTTGGTGTCAATCACCGTGCCGGGCGTGTACTTCTGCCGATACGTCGTGCGCTGTGTGCCGTCAGGCAATCGCTTCTGGTACGTCTCGGTCTTGTTGGCAGAGCGCAGGTCCGAAATCTGACCACTGGTCTTCGTTGGCAAGTGCTCGCGGATAAATGCGATGGCGGCTTGAATCGCGGCGGTGGTCTCGACGTTGATGCTGAGCTTGTGCATCCGCTCCAGTCGCTGCAGCACCGGGTAGAAATCCGACAGCCCACGCACGACATTGCGCGGCACGTTGCGCTTGACCAGTTCCAAAACTCCGGTACGCAGACGAATTGCCAGCGGCACATCCTCTGCCGGGTAGTAGCTCCAGTCGCTGCCGGCACCGTCGAAGACGCAGTGATAGCCCAGCGGCCGAGACGTGCGGCGACTGGTCGCGTGTACGCCCAGGTGCCAGACCTGCTCGCCGGCGATATCCGCGCCCATGTAGTCGAGCCACTCTTCCAGGTCGCGGCTGTCGTAGGGCTGCACAATCCAATCGGGTTCCAGTAACTGAACCTCGGTCTGCCACCCGCGCGGGATGAGCACTAGCGGCGACTCCCCATCCTCGCGGCTGCGCCAATGGATCTCGGCTTCCAAATCCGCTTGCCAGTCGTTGTCGTCGAAAAACGTGTCGAGCACCTTTTGCGCGGTCGTGACCAAGCCAGTTGGCAACTCGTCGGGCGCATCCTCCGCGGGCTTGACCTCGTGTGTGAACCCGGATGCAATCGTGTAATTGGTCAAGTTCGTCAGGATGTTGATGGCGGCGTCGAAGCCGGTGGTCATCACGTGTGCCGCCCCGCGAATCATTTGCAGGTCGGATTCCGTCTCGAAGACCGGGCGATAGCGACCCTCGGTGCGATCGTCGGCGCGGCTGATGGGCGAGGTGAAGCGTCCGAACGTGGGATCGTCTTGCAGATACTCCAACGGGTCCAGTCGCTCACCCCAGCCGGTTTCCCAGAGCACGACGCGCCCGTACTCCGCCATGCGCTCGAGCTCGTGCAGGTTTACCTTGGCGTCCTCGATCGCCAACCGCGTTTCGATGGTCGCCAGTTCGTTGCGCAGGGCGTCCAGGTCTTGGGGGGCGGTGGTCATGGATACGTGACCTCAAGCGTATGTACTTCGTAGTAGACAATTAGTTGAAACACGGACTGCCGCAGATCAATGTTCTGCACGATCAAATGCGGCTGCCAAATCGTGCCGTTGCTGGTCAGCGAATAAGTAAAGGCGTCGCCGTTGCGGTAGATGGTGTACTCCAGTTCGTCGGCGTTCGCTGTTGTCGTGCGATACAAATATTGATTCGGTGCCGTCCGCTCCAGCGTGACACTCGCCAGGTTCGCCAGTTCGTCGAAACGATAGAGCTTCTTAATGAACTCGACGAAGTGACTGTCCATCATATTGATGTGACCGTCCGATTGAATCTCGATTTGGACGGTGTCGTTTTGGTATTCGAGGGTGGACATTAGCTGTAGACCTGTTCGTAAACCGGACCCTCGTCGTATCCGCCCATGCCGTGGATGCCCAAATCCTCCAGCAGCCGAACGCCCATCTCCAGCGCGTCGGGTCCGTCGTCGTACTTGTGCGACGGAAAGCACTTGAGTTGCTCCAGTAGCAGCGACACACCGGGAGAATGCGACCGGAATACTATCCGGCGCTGCGCCAGATATTCGGTCAGGCGGCGAATGCGAACACGCTTATTGTCGTGGTTGTGGATGCCCTTGACGGGCAGCAGCACGCCATTCCGCGTCGCCTCTGGCCACCACAACACGCCCAACAACTCCTGGAACCCATTGAACTCGCAACCGAAGACGTGTGGGAAGAACGTGCGGCAGTGCCCGATGCCGTCCTGGACGATCCGCACAGAATCCCGCCGCTGCAGGTCCGCATCCACGAACATGCGCCCCGACTGATGCAGCGCAAGCATCACGAACGCGGAATAGTCGCTCTTGTCGGTCTTGCCAAGCGACGGGTCCAGCACCAGCACACGCCACAGAATCTCGTCTTCCGGTGGCCAGTCACCGAACCAGATATCGTCGCCGTCGAAGTATGCCGCATCAAATTCGCTGTCCAGCACCGTCGGCGGCTGCTGCTGATAAAGCGCCTCCCACATCCAAGCGTAGCCTGAAGCGTAGTAGGAGGCGCGCTTGGCCTGCAGCCATTCCGCACTGAACATCTCCGGCCACAACGCGGCTCCGTCGTCACCAAGCGCCGGGAAGCTGATGCGCCTCCACTGCTCGCCCGTGATTTCTGCCTCCTTGAGCACGCGCCCAATCAGATCGTCAGCGTGCCAGCGGGTGGCGATGATTACGATCGAGCCGTCCGCCGTGAGCCGCGTCGTGCTGGTCGAGTGGTACCACTGGTGAACGCGGCGCCGGTAGGTTTCGGAAAGCGCCTCTTCGACGTTTTTGAAATAGTCGTCGATCAGCAGCAAGGAACAGCCGCGACCCATAATGCCACCGCAGACACCCGCAGCCCGCACGTCACCGCCGCCTTCTGTTGCCCAGCGATGCGCTGCCCGTCGGTCCTCACGCACGCGCACGCCAAACAGAGACGGTCCGTGCTCGTCAACCAGGTCGCGAGCGGCGGCCGAGAAGTCAGTAGCAAGATCGTCGGTTGCGGAAGTCACGATAATATGCCGGTCTGGGAACCGGCCCTTGTACCACGCTGGAAAGAATTGGCTACAAAGGAAACTCTTGCCGTGCCGCGGTGGCATCTCCACGATTAGCCGCTTATTCGCCCCCGTCGCAATCTCCATCAACTCCCGGTTCAGAATCTCCAGGTGCCGGGCCGTCTTCCACTCCTGGGCCGTGCCCTTGCTCACCACCTCGGCAAACTCCGCCGGCGTGGCCGTTGCCCTTTCCGCTGCCGTTTGGTGCGTGGCCAACTGTTGGAGAATCGCCTTCTGATGTGCCAATGACTTCGCCGTCAACCACGACTCCAAGTCCGAGTCGGGAATCGAGAGCAGCCAATCGGCGTCCTCGTTCGTCAGCAGGTTCAATACTGAGTTCATGGTGGATTGTTGAGCCTTTGGAATGGTGTTCGTCCGCTTGGTTTTGGCCTTCGGCGGACACCAGCGCCCGCGCCGCTGACACCGCCTCTCGGTTGCTGCTCTTGGAATCCGCCACAATGCGGGTCATTCTCGTTACGACCGCCTCGCGGTACTCCGGGCGGATTGGCCACCGCTGCTTGATGGCGCGCTCCAGAAGTCGCGTGTCGCTCGTCTGACCTGGTCCGGAGGTCAACGACGGCGGCCCCCCTTTCCCCCCAGGGGAATCTTGATTTTCGTGTTGTCCATTGGTGTCGCTCATGTCGCTACCGCCACCCCTTCGCGGATTGCCTTCCTCCCCGTCAAATTCTCCCAGCGTTGGACCGCCACGTCGCAATATGCGGGACTGATCTCAATGGCGTAACAGCGGCGGTTGAGTTGCTCGGCGGCGATGAGCGTGGTGCCGGATCCGGAGAATGGTTCGTATGCAAGGCCCGGCCACGTCTGCAGCATGCCTGCAGCAAACGCAACTGGAAATTGTGCGGGGTGCCCATTGGTTCCAACTTGCCGACCGACTCGAATTACACTGTCAGGAATCTTTGTTTTTTGCCCACTCGCGCCCGGATTCGTAAACGCCTTCGTCTTTCCGTCCTTGCCTCGCATCGTCGACTCGCCGCGATTTCGCGACTTGATATTCTCTGGATGCTTGCCAACCCATTTATCAGGCTGGCGCGGTTGTCGGTTGAAGTGAAAGACAAACTCATGCGACGGAGCTAATCGTCCGTTCCAATTACCTGGAAGACCGAACCCCTGATCCCACACGTACCAACCAAAACGTCGCCACCCCTGTTCTCGCATCCAGGCTATCCAGCCGTCCCAATAGGGGAACCACTCGCCGTCCCGATGCACGAGTCCAAGGTTGACGAGAATCTGGCCATCCGGCTCTAGTGCTCGCGTGGTGTGCCCAAATACGCCCTGCATGAGTCCGTCCCAGTCCTGGACTATTTGCTTAGCGACGTCGTAGTCGCGTTGCTGGGCGTAAGGAGGCGACGTAAAGAGCAGTCCAGCCCGTCCGCCAGCGAACAGCCAGTCCACATCCTCCACCTTCGTCGAATCCCCGCACAGCAACCGATGCTCGCCAAGCAGCCACAGGTCGCCAGGCTGCGTCACCGGGTCCACTGGCGGCTCAGGAACCTCGTCCTCGATAATCTCCGGCGGCTTAGCCCATTCGCAGCCAGCGTCCTTCGCTAGTTCGTCGAGCATCGCCGCCAGCGCCTCGTTGCCTGTCTCAAATTCCCGCAGCAGTTCGTCCAGTTTCTCAGCCGACGCGCCCGCCATTGCTGATAGCGGGTCGAACGTCGCCAGCACTTTCGCGGCTTCCTCGTCAGTCAGGTCCACGACCAGCACCGGCACTTCACTGTCCGGCGTGACCTCCGCTCGCAGGTGACCGTCGATTAGCTGCAGACCCTCCGGCGTCTCGCGAGCCAGCAGTGCATCGACGTAGCCGACCTCGGCAAGGATGCCCTGCAGGGCTTCGCGTTGGGACTGAGGATGAGTTCGCCAATTCTTCGGGTTCGGGCGCAGTTCCGACGCCTTCACACGGCGGAAGTCGATAATTCTGTCTTTGATGTTCATGGTTACTTCGCGATTTCCCCCCAGCCATCACCCGTCCTACAAAGCCGACGTCGACCGGGGGTGCTTGTCCCGGTTCCCATTTGCACTGGCTGGTATGCCCGCGGTCTCACTCCGCGGCCCGGACTCTGACCGGCAATATCTGGGCGCACACTCCAGATTTGTCGTGACCTGCTTTCGCTTATCGTCCCGCAGGACTCTCGGCCGGGTCACTGCTGCTGCCGGCCGTTCTGGCAACTGGGCCTAGTACGGATTCCGCACACACACCGCCAATACGGACGCTACGACCGCCTGGCATTGGAGCCTGGACAGTTTCGTATTCCGCTGCCGGAATCGCACGGCAAGTTCCGCATCCGAACAACCGTCGCCCCACAGCTTCACGATGGACTTTTGGACGTCTACGGACACGGCCACGCCGCGAACCTGCATCCCAACCACCCATCGCGTTTCTCGGTTCATGGACTGCATTACGTGCGTTCCGGTTCCGGTCCTACTCCGAACCTCTCGTCTAACTGTCTGCACAAGTTGCACTTGCCTTTGAACAGCAGGCGGTTACATCTGCCACATCGCTTCCGTATCGCGATGTTCGGCTCATACGGTTTCGGCTGCGCCTGCTGCAGATTGTGCCGCTTCAAGACTCCAACGGTCGTGTGGTAGTTGACTCCTAATTTTCGGGCGATCCGGCGAACACGACAAGACTGGCGTCTAAGTCGAATGATCTCTGCGACCGTCTCCGGCGGCAGTTTGCGCCGTGTTTGTTTACCTTTCTTTGCCACATCGTTATTCCGTGATTGCCTCCAATTCGCCCGGCTCGAAACCGAATTCACGCACGCATTCATTGAGAACCTTCGTCCGCTGCGGGTCGCCGTTTCTCATGCCCAGCAACAGCGTGCACAAGTCCCGCCTTGAGGGCGACACATGTACTACTTGCGGCGGCTCGATGGGCGGGTCTTCGGGGTCCGGGTACAGTTCGGTATCGTCGATATCCGGGACGTCTCGCTCGTCCTGCAGCGACTCCCACCACGACAAAAAACGCTGCTCCGAATCTTGCCAGTCGGGCACGCTGCCACACAGCAACTCTTCGCGGCTGGTTCCCCACGACCACTGGTCCTGGTCTTTGTGCGGCAGGAGCAACTTACCTTCGGCACGCGCCGCGATGCGGTCGTACTGTTTAACGAGCTTTCTGGCGCGCGGGCTGTCTGGAATGCCGAGTGCAAATCGAATTGTTCGTGCGATATTCTCAGCGACTTTCCGAAAGAACGTATCGTGCCTTTTCAGTCCGCTCGGCATGTCGCCCGTGTACGCTTCCTCTGAATCGTGCATTAGGATTGCCAGCAGGATATGCGCGTCGCAACCGTCTTCCTTGGCAATTCGGCACATCTCAACGCTGTGGTCTGCCACGCTGAAGGGCACGCGGCAAGCACCGACCCATCTCGTTTGGGTTGCCAAGCTGTGCGCGATATGCTCGATTGACACATCCTCTGGTCGCGGCTCCAGGAGATCGAATCGACGCCCGCAGTATGTTGGTACGAAGCAGTCGCTCATCGATTCCCCCTCGCCAACTCCGGCCGCTCCGGCAACTCGCAACAACGCTGGCAGCAATCCATTTCTTCCATGCGGCGCAGGCTCAGAATGCGGCGGTAAATTAACTGCGGCTGATTCAGTTCCTTCGGCAGTCCCGCGGCAAAACACACGTCTCGCCAACGCCCTTCCAAGCGGCTGTTCCGTGCGTGCTCGTAAAAGTACGCGGCGGTGGTCGCGGTGGCGATTGCGACGAATAGTAGGCAGGGCAGGGTCACGCTAACTTCTCCACGAGCGGCACGAGGTAGCTCTTGCCGTCGATAATCGGCACGTTGACGTGCAGAAACCCACCGTCTTTGTCGACGAGCTGCAAGCCGTAGCCGTGAGACCAACCTGTAATCTGTGTGTGGTTCCAATAGGGCTGCAGCTTGCACAGGCAACCGGAAGACCAACCGCCGATGGTTCCTTCGTTGACGGAGCGCGTCGTGTGGCTGTCGGAGCGGTGGGTATGTCCGAATACCACGTTTCCGCCGAAGTCCTGTAAGTGCATCTTTGCCGCATGTACGCCGGTTCTGCTGCCGTGTGTGAAGTGGCAGTGACCGAGTTTGATAGTGGCCGGGATTGGCAGACCGCCGTAGAACTTGCCTTGCTGATAGTGCTGGATGTTACGCTTTTCAAGATGCAGAACCGCTGCGGGCGAGAACATCGATAGGAACCTGTTAACCGGCGCGCGATGCTTGAGACCTTGCGTAACGCACCACTTTTCAATGCGGCGTTCGTGATTGCCTTCGATGTAATGAATCGCGGCTTCGGGAACGATTCGCTGCACTGCGTCGAGCAGTTGGTTGGCTGCCGACACGTCTTCCTCGAAGGTGTATTCCATCTCGGCGACGTAGCCGAAGGTCCAGTGTTCGGCAAGGAATCCGCCGCAATCCAAGTGGTCGCCCAGCATGACAACCTCGGCCGGGCGAAGGGCCTCCAGGTCGGACAGAAACGCAGCAATGGCGTCGGGCTCCACGAAACAGCCGTGAGTATCGGGAATGGCAACGCGGCAGAAGCTGCCCTGTGCGGTCGTCGGTCGGGATGTGGGGATCTTAAACTTGGCATTGTGAAGGTTCTCTAGCCGCTGCTGCTGTTCCTCGATGATTCGCCTGGCGCTAGCCAGTTGTCGTTCCGTTTCCTTGCGTTTCTTTTGCTCGTCCGCTAGATGCGATTCCAGTTGCGAGAGTCGTTTCGCATCATCTGCATCCGGCACTCCGTCCAGATCACTCAGCGGGTCTTGTGGTTTTTTGTCCACTGGCGTCTCGTTGGTTACAGTACCGCTCAAATGCATGACGCCCTGGCTGAATGCCTTCGGGCATGTACCGCAAACACCACCTCCAAAGTTGCGTTTTGCTGCCGAGTTTTTGTCTTGCCTTGCCCTTGGTCTGGAAACTGTCTATGAATAGGTCTACCTTCGCCATTGCCGCTGGGTCACGCACCTGCAGAAGTGCGTTCCACGCCGCGATGTTGCCGCAGTAATCCGGCAGTCCGTCCAGGTCGTCTAATACGTCTGCTTCTGCTGTCGATTGCTGCTTCATTGGGCCGTCCTCATTGCTTCCGGTATCCAAGCCGCCACAGCACCCGTGCGATGTCGCGAGCTACAGGCTCAATCCAATCCTTCTCGTCTTTGTGCCAGTCGGTGGCGTGCAGCATTTCGTGAATGAGCGTTTCCAACTCGTCCTTCGGGTCTAAGCCCTGCTTGATGCGGATCGTCTTGTTCGGCGTCTCAGGCGCATCGCAGTCGCCGTCGTCCTTCAGGTTGCTGCAAAATGCGAGTCTCCAGCGCTTGCCGAGTAGGGTGATTTGCATGCGTCACACAAAACGATAGCCTCGGTAACCGCAATGATGGCACTCAACGCCCTTTTGTGGCGGAAAGCTCGTCATCACTAGAGGCGGCTTGTTTTGTTTGGTTACCATCGCTCCCGCACCATTTCCGTAGTCATGCGATGCCGCGATGGATCGTATCGAAACCCCCTCGACGGCAGCACAACACAATTCTCCGGAAGCACCAAGCACACGCCGTACTCGCCCTGCCATACAATCATGTGTGATCCCCAGCCGGACAGCCCGTGCTTGCCGCCCTCGTAGGGTTCAGCCTCCAGCAACCAGACTCGCCCGTCGTTGTGAACAACCACGTAATTCTGCGATGTGTCTTGCGCTGGGCAGCCGCAGAAGATGCCGACGCAGAGAGTCGCCGCCAGAAATAGCGTCCTGTTTTTGTTCATGGTTCAATCCAACTCCTCAACGCATCCGACAGCGCACCATGCCCAGGATCCAAAAGCCCGCGCCTCCGTTCGTCCGGGATACACTCGCGGTCCAGTTGTTCCGGGTCATGCTGCGTCCAAGACCTCAATCTGAGGCGGGACCGCACCTCCCTGAAGGTCTCGCCATCGAAAAACCGTGCGACGTAGCACCCTAGCCTCTGGTCCCACAACGGATACATGTCCTTGTGCCGCGCAAGTCGCCATGCTTGGGTGTGGTAGTGTGGTTCTGTTTCTTGCGGCGCTCGCGTCCAGTCCCAAAGAATCAACTGATGGAATGTCAACTCCCCTTCGTGGCTGTAAAACGAGTTGAACTCTTGACGTTCGCATTGCGAGACGACCGCTGGTTCAAAGGGAACTGTCGTTAACGCTAGGGCGGCTATGAGTTCGACCATCCGTGCGGGTTTCCAATCGTATCAGGCGCTTCTCGTGGTCCGTCACGAGCGGCGCGATGCTTTCCAGGGTTTTGCTGATCGTGTTGACCTTCTCGTACATCGCGCTCATCCACCACACGGCGCCGCTGAAGATGCCGAGCAGCGTTAAGGTAAGCGCGATAGCGGCGATCCATGTTTGGGGGCTCCAGCTTCGGGTGTTGACCACGGTGCGAATCTCCTAGTTTCCGTCTTTCAAAAACGCCCGTCAGGACTTGCACCCGAATCTCCTGGTGATGCCGCGGCTCCAGGGCTCTGCTCTTGAGCTACAGGCGCAGGTCACTTCATCTCCACATGCTCCCCGATTGATACCGGAAGAAGCGCAGCAGCGACCGCTGTTAGTATGATCGCCGATACCAACGTGCTGTCCGAGTGCGTAACAGTCGCCCAATGGCACCAGGCGGAAGAAGCGACCCCGCAGACAGCGGCGTATATCCATTTGCTCATTGATGTGTAATTCCTGCGACCGCGACCGCGCCTCCGTGCGCGGGACTGGTGCGGACGCACACCCGCAAAGGGGTTAGCGAAAGCGGGTTACTGTGACGGCTCGCGTCCGGCCAAAAAAGCCGCGACGCACAACGGTCTTCTGCACCACCGCGCCATTGCTAAAAACCCGGACGGCCGCACCATGCCCATGCACGGCGAACGGATGCACAAACACCGGCGTTGCCAAGTTGACGACGGCGGGATGGGACTGAAAGACGACGGACGACGAGTAGCCGCCGACTGCGGTCGGAACCGCAACGGCTTGGACCTGGACGACTCCGACGCCGCAATGCCCGGCTTGTGCGGCCGGAACGAACAGGAACAATGCCGCGAACAGCGCGGCGAACACGAACAACACTTGCAAACGCTCCATGGGAATCCTCGCTTTCCGAAAGTGA